>WBZV01000025.1_pt1 | contig 118373 bp, 100 predicted proteins | sample 5204221 | NCBI WGS metagenome assembly WBZV01 (sample SAMN12344360, study PRJNA552823) | activated sludge metagenome | biome: Activated sludge suspended growth; feature: Nitrification reactor; material: Wastewater; isolation source: activated sludge from nitrification reactor of wastewater... | reverse complement strand
CTCGCCGACCAGGTCGTCGAGAACCCAGGCGAAGGGACCGACCTCGTCCGCATCACCATCGCCACGGCCAACGCCACCCACACCCTCGCCGAGAACGTCGAGAACGCCATCCTGCTCAACAGCGTGGCCTTCAATCTGGTCGGTAACGGCCTCAATAACACCCTCACCGGCAACGGTCTCGCCAACACCCTGGACGGCGGTGCCGGCGACGACTTCCTGGTTGGCGGCCTGGGCAACGACACCTACGTCCTCGACTCCCTCGGCGACAGCCTCAGCGACAGTGGCGGCAGCGACACCGTCGTCACCAGCCTGGACTACAGCCTCGCCGCCAGCCTCGAACACCTGACCCTCACCGGCAACGGCGACATCGATGGAAGGGGGAATGCCCAAGCGAACAGTCTGACGGGCAACGACGGAATCAACGTCCTGGACGGTGGCCTTGGCAACGACCTGCTGCGGGGTGGGGCCGGCAATGACGACTTTGTTTTTTCCTCCGCCCTGAACGGGACGAGCAATGTCGACAAGCTTCTCGATTTCTCGTCGGGCGACCGCATCGTGCTCGACGACGCGATTTTTGCCGCCCTGGCCGGCGGGGTCGCCGACGCGCATCTGCGGGTCGGCGCCGGGGCCAAGACCGCCACGATGGCGGAGCATCACCTGATGTATGACTCGACCAGCGGCGGGCTCTATTACGACCCGGATGGCGTGGGGGGCAGTGGGGCCACGCTGTTTGCCTACGTTTTCGATGGTCTGACGACGAACTCCCATCCGACGACCCTCGCCGCGGCGGATTTCACCCTGCTTTGACAGTGGTGCGATGCAGGCCTGCACGGGATCCACATCCACCCCCTGATTTGAGTGCCTCATCGTTCCGCAGAAGCATCGAAAAATGATCTGCATCAAGGTGATAGAGATGAAAAAGCCGCCCAGTGCAGTCCCATGGTATATTCGCCGGCGGTCATTTACTCGCGACCCCTTCCCACAGCCGAAAACCCGCCATGGCATACATCACGACGAATTCCAACGCCCTCGCCACCCTCTCCTCAAGGGCGGAGTCTTTGTTCGGGTCGTTTCAGAGCGCCATCATCTCTCTGGAAGAGCAGACCAGCCTCGTTCTGGACGATCTTGCACAGTTCGGCAACCTTACCAGCTTCAGCAACAGTTCCATCGGGCTCAATTGGTATGGAGCGAATAGCCAGGGAGCAGTCACCATACTCGGGAGCGGATTCACCGCCCTTCCCGGTGGGACCGCGACTGGAACCCAGCTCGACCTCGACGCATTTCCGTATGCGGGCGGTGCAATCAACGTCCACATGGCAGGCGCAATCCGCATTTCACAGCAGGGTCTTGGAGGCTACATCACCGAAGCCTCCCTCTCCGGTATCAACACGGCAGTCGCGTATACCGGCCGCACCTCGATGACCACGGGGCTATCCACCTATTCATCGGTCAGTCTCATCGTAGGTCAGGCCAATAGCCCACAAACCCGCCTTACCCTGACCGGAAATATCGCCGATGACGACGAAGGCGTGCTCCGGGGGACGGTCACCGGACTTTCGCTCGCCTTCGACCCCTTTGGCGGAGGCCAGAACTTCCAGACCTTCTTTTCTGTCTCGAACATCGCGGTACCCGCAGCCCCCTGCGTTGCCGTGGCAGATATCGACCGCTTTCTCGGCAAGCTGTTCTCGGGAGACGACTCGATCGACGGCACTAACTCGACCGACACCCTCTACGGCTATGGCGGTGACGACACGCTCAACGGCTCGGCTGGCCCCGACACGCTGATCGGCGGCACGGGTGACGACACCTACGTCATCGACGACATGGGCGACCAAATCGTCGAAGCCCCCGGCGAAGGCGAGGACAGCGCCGATCTCGCATTTTTCGCCGGCACCGGCGCCTACACGCTCGCCGCCAACGTCGAGAACGGGCGCCTCCTGGAAGGCGTCAATTGGTCACTGCTGGGCAACGCATCGGACAACAGCCTGCGCGGCAACGCCCTCGCCAACACGCTCGATGCCGGGGGCGGGGACGATACCCTGGATGGCCGCGGGGGGGCCGACCTGCTCATTGGTGGCGCGGGCGACGATCTCTACGTCATCGACTCCCTCGGCGACACCCTCGTCGAGGAGAGCGGTGGCGGCCACGATGGCGTCCGCGTCGGCATTTACCTTCGGGGAGGCAGCTACACCCTGGCCGACAACGTCGAGCACGCGGTCCTCACCTGCGGCGTCGCCTTCACCCTGGTGGGCAACGATCTCGACAACAGCCTGGTGGGCAATTACCGCAACGACGTTTTGCGCGGCGGAGCCGGCGACGATGTCCTCGACGGCCGCCGCGGCGCAGACATGCTGGCGGGCGGCGAGGGTAACGACGCGCTGCGGGGGGGCGCCGGCGGTGACCGCTTCGTCTTCGATGCCGTTCTGAACGCTGCGACCAATGTCGATTCGGTTCTCGATTTTGCTTCCGGCGACCGACTCGTTCTCGACGACGCGATCTTCTCCGCCCTGGCCGGCGGCATCTCCGCCGCCAACCTCGCCTCAGGCGCCGGCCCCGTCAGCGCCACCACCGCCGACGAGCACCTGCTCTACAACACCACGACCGGCGAGCTTTATTACGATGCCGACGCTTCCGGCGCCGGCGCCGCCACCCTCTTCGCCCTCATCCATCTCGCCAACGGCCACCCGCCCGGGGCACTGAGCGCCGCGGATTTCGCCCTCGGCTGAGAGGCCCCAACCTTCCCTGCGCGATCAGCGTTCGCGGAAGGCCCGGTCGAGGGACTGGGTGATGGGATCGAAAAGGTAGCCCATGGCGCTGCGGCTTCTCACCCGAAGGTAAGCTTCCACCGGCATTCCCGCCTGCAGGGTACCGACCCGGGCGGCCTTCAGCGATTGCTCGTCGAGTCGAACGCGGGCCAGGTAATAGGGCTGCTGCGGCATGCCCGGATCGCTCACGGCATCGGCGGAAACGTACTCCAGGCGCCCCTCGACAAGGGGCGTCGTGCGCTGCTGAAAGGCGGAGAGACGCACATCCGCCCGCATGCCCAGGCTCAGATCGCTGACCGAATCGAGGGGCAGCTTCAATTCCGCCACCAGGTTCTGATCGGCGGGAACGATTTCCATCAGGGTGTCCCGCGGGCCGACGACGGAACCGACGGTGTGCACCTTGAGATCAACCACGATGCCCGCCGCCGGCGCCAGCAACTGTTGCCGCTGGCTGGCGTCCACCGCCGGCCGGAAACGCTGCTGCAATTCGTTGAGGCGATCATTGGATTCCTTCAATTCGGCGGCGGCCGTTTCGCGGTAGGTGTTGCGCAGCCCCTCCATGCGGAATTGCAGGTCGCTCAGCTTCTGCCGGGCGCGGGCGAGGTCCGCCTCGTGCTCGGCAAGGCGGGCGGCGTAATCGGCTTCGGCGCGGTCGAGTCCCAACATGCGGGTCGGCGAGATGAAGCCTTTGTCCAGGAGGGCGCGGTTGGCCCGGGCTTCGTCGCGAACCGTCTGGGTTCCCTGGCGGTCGGCCTGCACCTGACGCTCGGTGGCGGAGGCCTCGGCGGAGGCGTCCTTGCTCTGACGGGTGAGAATTTCGAGCTGCTGGCCGAGGGTGGCGCGGCGCTGCTGGAAGAGATCGAGTTCCTTGTGGCGAATTTCGGCGACCTCCGGACGTTTCGCGGCGGTCTCCAGTTCCGCCGGCCAGGCGACCCGGGTCGCCATTTCCCGCTCGGCGCGCAAGCGGGAATTCTTGGCCAGTTCGGAAAAATACTGTTGTTCCAGCAGGTCCAGGGAAGCGGTGACCCGCACGTCGTCGATGACCAGCAGGGGCTGACCCTGCTTCACCGTGTCGCCGTTCTTGACCAGGATGGCCTTGACGATGCCGCCCTCCTGATGCTGCACCACCTGGCGATAGCTCTCGACCTTGAGGAGCCCCTGTCCGATGACGGCACTGTCCAGGGGTGCGAGCCCCCCCCAGACGAGGAGCGCCCCCAGGCTGAGCAGTGCCGTCCAGGCGCCCAGTCGGCCCCAGCGGCGGACCTCAAGCGCCTCCGCCGGTTCGTCGCCGGCCCGCAGGGCCAAGCCCCGTTCAAGCCCGTTCACGCTTCTCTCCGGAAACCACGGGCACCACCGGCGCCAGGCGGGCGAGAACCTCTTCCCGCGGGCCGAAGGCCGCCACCGCGCCTTCCCGCAGGATGAGGAGGCGGTCGGCGCGCGCCAGCAGACTGGGCTTGTGGCAGACCATCACCACCGTCGTCCCGGCCTGCTTGAGGCGATCCAGACAGGCCAACAGGGCCAGGTCGCCGTCGGCATCGAGATTGGCGTTCGGTTCGTCGAGAATGATGAGGCGCGGTTGGCCGTAGAGCGCGCGGGCCAGGGCGACCCGCTGGCGCTGCCCGCCCGAGAGGTTTTCGCCGTTGATGCCGATCTCGGTGCCATAGCCGTCGGGCAGCCCTAGGATGAGGGTATGGACGCCGGCGATCTGGGCCGCCTCGATCACCCGTCCATCGTCCACCGGTCCCATGCGGGCGATGTTCTCGGCCACCGTCCCCGGGAAAAGCTCCACGTCCTGCGGCAGGTAACCGATTTGCCGCCCGTATTCCTCGGCATCCCAATGGCCCACCTCGGCGCCATCCACCCGTACCGCGCCGGCCTGGGGCGACCAGACGCCGGTCAGGAGCCGCACGAGGGTCGATTTACCGGACCCGCTGGGGCCGATGATGCCGAGAAACTCACCCGCTGCGAGGCTGAACGAGACCCCCTTGAGGATGGGTGGCTGACCCGGCCGGATGCCAAAGGCCACGCGATCGACAGTCAGGGCGCCCGCCAGCTCCGGCAACTGGAGCGGCGTCGGCCGCGCGGCGACGGCGGCGAAGGCAGCGTCGAGGCGGCGATAGGCGGCGCGCGCCTCGCCGATGAGCTTCCAGTTGCCGATGAGCTGTTCCACCGGCGCCAGGGCGCGCCCGAGAATGATGGTGGTGGCCATCATCACCCCGGGCGTCACATGCTCGTCGATGACCAGATAGGCACCCGCCCCCAGCATGAGCGCCTGGATCAACTGGCGGGCGAAGCGCGTCCCGCCGGAGAGCCAGGAGGTATGCCGGGCGACGTCGGCCTGGAGTTGCAGGGCCTGGCGATTGTGCTTGCCCCAGCGCTCGACGACGTCGCGGTACATGCCGAGGGCCTTGACCACTTCCGCATTGCGGCTGCCCACGTCGAGGAAGCGGCTGGCGCGGCGGGTGGCGTCCTGAATGGCTTCAAGCGGTTTCTGGGTGAGGCGGAAATTGAGGATCGCCAGGGCCACCAGGACCAGGGCCGAAATCACCGATAGTGCCCCCAGCAGCGGATGAAACAGAAAGATGACGACGATGAAGAACGGCAGCCACGGCGCATCCAGCACGGCGATGATGCCGGGACCGCCGAAGAAGCTGCGCAGGATGCCGGCGTCCCGGGCCAGGAAGGCGAGGCGCCCCGGCGTCGGTGCCGCGGCGTCCTCGAGAACCCGCAACATGACGGTTTCCCCCAGCAGCCGATCCACCAGGGCGCTGACACTGGCCAGGAGGCGCCCGCGCATCCAATCCACGACCAGATAGAAGATCAACAGCAACACCGTGATGACCGTGAGCCAGAAAAGCGTGGCGTTGCTGCGGCTTGTGAATACGCGATCGAAGACCTGCAACATGTAGATCGTCGGCGCGAGAAGCAGCAGATTGAGGAAAAAGCTCATCACCGCGGCATAAACCACAACGTGGCGGTAACGATGAACGAGTTCCTGCATGGCTGGCTATCGGGGGTCGGAAAAGAAAAGTCCTGCCCCGAGGGGCAGGAGCTTTTGCATGATACCTCAGTACGGCTTCAGCACATCAGGCGGCCACCACGTCAAAGGCGAGGAAATGGCCAGCCACGGTCACGTCCACCACCCCTGGCTTGTCGTCGTAATCGAAGTGGGTGGCCAGAGTCCAGTTGGCGCCGTCGTAATAGTAGGAATCCCCGATACTGGTCTGCTCGTCGTAGGCCCAGAACCACGATTTTCCCGCCACCACGGCAGCGGCCTGCTGCGTCGCCAGGTCGTCCACGCTCAGGGAATCGAAGCTGACGAAGTCGTCGAAGTAGACGTCGCCCACCGCAATGACGCTGCTCTTCACGGTCAGGGTGTCTTCCGCCGCGTTGTAGCTGTGGATGGTATCGACGCCGAGGCTGGCATCGGTGAGGATGAAGTGATCGGCGCCGAAGCCCCCGTAAAGCTGGTCCTCCCCGGCCTTGCCTTCGAGGGTGTCGTTACCCATGCCACCGAACAGCGTATCGTCGCCCCCACCGCCGATCAGCGTGTCGTTTCCGCCCACACCGTTGAGCTCACAACCGTTCTCGCCGCCTTGCAGGATATTGTTCAGATTGTTGCCGAGCAGTCGCACGTTGACCGCGTCGTCGAGGGCCGTGCCGCCGTTGTCGTAAGTGGCGTTCTCCACGTTCCATGCATTGATTGACATGTTGTAGAGCGCGGCGCTGACGATGGCGGTGTCGCCGGCCACCGCCGTGCCATCGACGTTGTCCTCGATGAGGCGGTCGTTGGCGTTGTCCACCAGGTAGGTGTCGTCGCCCGCCCCGCCCACCAGGGTATCGGCCCCCGCACCGCCATCCAGGGTATCGCTGGCGCCGCCGCCGACGATGAGATTCGCCGACGCATTGCCGGTGAGCACGAAGTGGGTCCCCGCCAGGTAGGTGCCGCCGTCGCCGGAGAACTGAACGAGATTCGCCTCCGACCCGACGAAGAGATTCTCGACGTTGGCCGCCAGGGTATAGCTGACGACGTCGACGACCAGCGCACCGCCGCCCTCGAAGAGATAGGCGGCATCCGTACCGCCACCGGCGGCTTCCTGGGCGACGACCGAGTCGCCACTCAGGAGGAAGACGTCGTCGCCCAAACCGCCGATCAGGGTGGCGCCGCCGCCTCCGCTCACCACGTCCGAGCTGGCAAAGGCCTCCAGGATATCGTTGCCGCCGCCGCCATCGACGCGTACCACCGCCGTAGCCAGACCGCCTCCCGCCCCGTCGTTCCACACGTCCGCATTGACCGTCATGCGGTCGCTCAGGGACGAACCGGTGAGGGCGATCACCCGCGTCGTCGCGCCGCCGGAGCTGCCGTTGTCGATCAGGGAGTCGAAATAGAGGCGCTCGACGGCACCGGGCAGGGTATAGCTGTAAGTCTGCACGCCGGCCACCGTCGTGGAGGCCATGACCGAGAGAGCGAGATGGAGACTGATCGTGTCATAACCCTCTCCGGCCACTTCGGTCACCACGTCACCATTGCGTACGGCGTAAAAATCGTCGCCCTTGCCGCCGAAAAGCGTATCGACCGTCGTCAGATCGAATTCGTAGGTTTCATTGAGGAAATCGTAGGTACCCGAGGTCAGGTCGTCGTTGCCCTCGAAGCCGCGCAGCACGTCGGCGCCAGCACCGCCGCTGAGAAAGTCGCTCCCCGCCGCCCCACCGAGGGTATCGGCACCACCGCCGCCCTCGAAAACGAACTGGACACTCGTCGCGGACACGCCGGTCTCGACCACGCCGAGCATGACATTCGCCCCGTCGCTGCCACTGGCGAAATAAGAACCGCTGGAAATGGCGTGTACGGAGAGCTGCTCGACGTTGGCGGCCAGGGTGAACGCCCCCTGCAGCATCACGCTCGGCGCAAGATAGGTGTGCACGATATCGATGCCGGAACCCGCACCCGACCCCTCGACGACCACCGTGTTGGCCGCCCGCAATTCGTAGATGTCGTTGCCGTTGTTGCCGACGAGGGTAGCGGCGAAGGACGTATTGCGGACATCGTCGCCCAGGGTATTGGCGTTGGCGTCCCCGGTGAGGGTGTGCGTCGCCGTCAGGGCAGCCAGGTAGCCGCTCTCGACCTGCAGACCGATACCGCTGCCCAGGGTCAGATCGAAATCCTCGGCCAGGATGGTGTCGGTCCCCCCCGCCGCCCCCTCGACCACCGTATCGCCTGATTGAACCACGTAGAAATCGTTGCCGCCGCCGCCGGTGAAGGCATCGAGACCGGCTCCGCTCTTCATCACGTTGGCCCCGGCGGTGCCGGTCACGGCCACGCCCACGCTGGTGGTGACCGTCACGTTTTCGACGCCGGCCAGGAGCGCGCTGGTCAGATTGATCGAGTGCGCGCCGGTGATGCGGTCGTCGAGGGTGTCCGTGCCCCCCGTCTCGACCACCTTGTCGTTGATGTTGTGCACGATGTAGGTGTCGTTGCCCAGGCCGCCCATCAGCGTCACGGCGTTGGTCCCGGCCCCCGCCGTGCGCCCGTCGTCGTTGAGCACGTCGTCGCCGGCGTTGCCGATGATGGTGTTGGTGGCGCCGTTGCCGGTCAGGGTGAGGCCGACGCTGCCGGCCGCCGCGGCGAGCACTTCGACGTATCCCTTGCCCACCAGGCTGTAGCTCACCGCCGCATTGACTCGATCGGTTCCCTGGCCGTCCCACTCGAAGACCTTGTCGCTGGCGGAATCGACGAAATAGACGTCGTTGCCGGTACCGCCGTACATCGTGTCGTTGCCTGCACCGCCATCCAGCGTATCGTCGCCCACCTGGCCGTAGAGGCTGTCATTGCCACCCAGGCCGAAGAGGCGGTCGTTGCCGTCGTTGCCGAAGAGACCGTTGCTGCCGCCGTTGCCGGTGATGACATTGTTGCTCTCGTTTCCGGAACCGCTGATATTGCCGCTGCCCAAAAGGGTCAGATTCTCGATGTTGCGGTAAATAAAGTAGGTCACCGTGGAAAGCACCGTGTCCGCCGTGCTGGCGACATCGGTGGTCAATTCCATGACAGAGTCGCCGATGTTATCCACCACATAGGTATCGTTGCCGTCGCCGCCGATCATGACGTCGGCGCCGCCGCGCCCGTCCAGGGTGTCGTTGCCCGCTCCGCCGGCCAGGTAATCGCCCACGTCCAGATTGTTGCTGCCGACGATGAGGTTGTTGGACCCATTGCCGGTCACTTCGATGGCCGTCTCGGAGAGGCCGTCGGCGATCAGATTTTCGACTTCCGCAGCCAGGGTGCCCAGGCGCACGACGGCCGGCGTCGGCAGTCCATAGTCTTCGAGGTAATCGTTGACGAACTGCAGGGCAGCCTCTTGAACGTCCGTGAGCCTTCCCACGTGGCGCAGCATGTCGGCCTCGACGTAGACGGTGTCGTTGCCGCCGCCCGCAGCCTCGACGATCTTGGGCAGGGGAGTGGTGAAGCCGTTCAGGCTGGCCAGCGCCTGGACGTTCAGGAGATAGATGTCGTCACCCGCGCCGCCGTTGAGGGTGAAATTGGCGTTGTTGGCCGAGGGCAGGGCGACCATGCCGGCCGCACTGGCCAGTTCGGTGTGCAGCGGCGTCATGGTCAGGATGTCGTTGCCGATGCCACCCAGGAGGACATCGCTGCCCAGGCCGAAACCGGTCAGCAGATCGTCGCCGACCCCGCCGTCCAGGGTATCGCTGTCGGCCAGGTTGGCGGGGGGCGACAGGTAGTCGAAAAACTCCCGGCCGTTGCCCACCAGGAAGTCGTTCCCCTCCCCTCCCTGAAGAACGTCATTGCCCCAGCCGCCCCAAAGCTCGTCGTCGCCCGCGCCGCCCGCCAGCGTGTTGCCGATGCCATTGCCCACCAGGGAATTGCCGAGGGCGTTCCCGATGATGCCGATGGCGGCGGTACCCGTCAGCAAAAAGCCGGCCTCGACGTTGCCGGCCAGGGAGAAACTGACCGTCGACTGGGCCGTGTCGTAACCCTCTCCGACACTCTCGGTGATGACGTCGGTGGCGCTATCGACAAAATAGGTGTCGTCGCCCTTGCCGCCGATCATGGCGTCGTTGCCCACCCCGCCGCGCAGCACGTCGTTGCCGCTGGCGCCGATCAGCGTGTCGTTGCCGCCGCCGCCGAAGAGGCTGAAGGAGACCTGGGTCTTGGCCAGGGCGTCGTCGCCGATGAGGCCGTCGAGGGTGAAGTCGAGCTGGGCGGTGATCAGGTTGTTGAGATCGTTGCCGGTCGCGGTCCGGCTGTCGCTCATGGACGGGGCGCCCAGGCCGGCATTGGCGGCCGCGACGAAATCGTACTTCACCTCCAGATTCTCGACGTTGGCGGCCAGGGTGTAGTTGTCGAGATTGGTGGCGACCGTGTCGGTACCCTCGCCGACATTCTCGATGACCACGTCACCGGCATGGTCCACTTCATAGAAGTCGTTGCCGCCGCCGCCCATCATCACGTTGGCGATCTTGGCGGCATCCGGATCGGCATAGACCCCGAGTACCGGGCTGACAAAATTGCCATCGAAGGCGCGGTCAGCCCCCATGGCCATGGAGGCGAAGGCGTCGTCCCCCGCGGTGCCCACCAGGACGACCGGCGCGGGGAGGGAAGTATTCACCTGCCACGCGTAAACTCCGCCACCCGAATCGATGATGGTGAAATCGTAATTCGTGATGAACGTGATTGCCTTTGCCATGACTGCCCCCGATTGGAAAAAGCCGGCCGACGAATGCCAGCGGAAAATGGGGAAAAAGCATAGCATGCCGATTCTTTCTGAATACTGAATCGACATGGAGCAGAGAAAAAATCCGTCCGTGACGCCACGGCCCACGGAACCCTCCCCCAGGGAACTCGATTCCACAGCCGCAGCCCCGCGCAATGCTCAAGGTCTCACCCTCCTGGCGTCCGGCCAGGCGGACGCCGCGGCGGCCGAATTCCGAGCCGCCCTGGCGCTCGCACCAGGGCATCCGAAAGTCCTCTTCAACCTCGGCCTCGCCGCCTACGCCGCCGGCCGCCTGGACGACGCCGAAGCCCGCTGGCTCGCCGTCCTCGTCCAGGAAAATCCGGACCTCGCCTGGCACCTGGCCGCGCTGGCCCTGCGCCGCGAAGACTGGAGCCGCGGCTGGATCCTCGCCGAAGCGCGCTTTTTGAAGGGCGAGCGGCCGGTTCCCCGCCACCGCGACGACCTCCCCGCCTGGGAGGGGGAAGAGCTTCCCGCCACGCCCCTCGTCGTCTGGGGCGACCAGGGCCTGGGGGACCAGATTCAGTTCGCCCGTTTTCTACCCGCCGTGCGCGCCCGCTGCCCGCAGTTGCGGCTGGAGGTGGAGGCGCCCCTGGTGCGCCTGCTGGCGGCGGCCTTCCCGGACCTCACGGTAGCCGCCCTGGTGCGCCGGCCCAGCGAAGCCGACAGCCGCCAGCAGGCGCTGACCTCCCTGCCGCGCGTTCTGGGCGCCGCCAGCGCCGAGGCCCTCGCGGACAACTCGGCCTACCTGCGCATCCCCGCCGCGGCCCGCGAAGTCTGGCAGCGGCGCCTGGGCCCCCGCCAACGGCCGCGGGTGGGGCTCGCCTGGGCGGGCAGCGGCGCCCACCCCAACGACGCCGCGCGCTCCGCCGGTCTGGCCGCCTTGCAGCCCCTCTTCGCCCTGGACGGGCACTGCGATTTCCATAGCCTGCAGGTCGGACCCCGGGCGGCAGATGGCGCCGGCTCGGCATGGCCTCTGGTGGACTGGTCCGGACAGATCGCCGACCTCCTCGACACCGCCGCCCTCATCGCCGAGCTCGATCTGGTGGTGACGGTGGATACCGCCATCGCCCACCTCGCCGGCTCCCTTGGCAAACCCGTGTGGATCGCCCTGCCCGCCGTGCCGGACTGGCGCTGGAGCGAAACGCGCGGCGACGCCACCCTCTGGTATCCCACGGCCCGACTTTTTCGCCAGGCGACGCCCGGCGACTGGGCGCCCGTCGTCGCCGCCCTGGCCGCCGCCCTGGCGAGCCGCTTTCCCGCCGCCGCGGCGGCCGCCTTGCAGCCCCTGCCGGTGAAAGCCGACGCCGACGCCTGCCGCACCCGCCTGGCCCAGCACCCCCTCGACCGCGGCGCCCTCCTCCGCCTGGCGGAACTGGCGCCGCGCCACGCCGACCCCAAGGCCCTGCTGCCCTTTTTCCATCGCGGCCGCAGCGTTCCCGAAGCGGCCCTCATGCTCGCCCGTCTGCTGGTGCGCATCGACAAGAAGAAGGCCGCCCTCGCCGTGCTGCGCCCTCTAACCCAGAACCAGGGAAAACTCGCCTACGCCTGGCTGCTGCGCAGCGACCTCGCCCGCCAGCTGCATCTGGCCGAGGAAGCCTCTGCCGCGGCCCGTACGGCCATCGCCCTCGACGCCAAGAGCGGCGAGGCCTGGCTGCATCTGGCCAACGCCCTGCGCGAAGGCAAGGCCAAGGCCGAAGCGCTGGAAGCCATCCGCCGCGCCGCCGAACTGGCGCCGCGCTCGACCAGCGTGCTCAACAATCTCGGCGTGCTGCTCAAGGAGGATAGACAGATGGAGGCGGCCATCGCCGCCTATCGCCGCGCCCTGGCCGTCGAACCGGGCAATCTCGCGGCCACCACCAATCTCGGCAGCGCACTGCGCGAGGAGGGCGAATTCGCCGAATCGCGGCAATGCTTCGAACGCGCCCTGAAGGCCGACGCCAGGAACCCGGACACCTGGTTCGGCCTCGGCAACACCCTCAAGGAATCCGGCCGCACGGGCGAAGCCATCGCTGCCTTCCGCCGCGCGCTGGAAGTAAAGCCCGACCATGTCGATGTGCAGGTCAACCTTTCCCTGCTCCTCCTCCTCAGCGGCGAATTCGCCGCCGGCTGGGATCTCTACGAGCAACGCTTCCACCGCCCCAAGAACCCGGTCAAGCCGCGTCGCTTTCCCCAGCCCTTCTGGCAGGGCGAGTCCCTGACCGGACAGCGCCTGCTCGTCTGGGGCGAGCAGGGAGCGGGCGACAAGCTCATGGCGGCCCGCCTCATCCCGGAAATCGCCGCGACGGCGGAACAAGTCATCGTCGAAACCGACGCCCGGCTTCTGCGCCTCTTCGCCCACAATTTTCCGGAGTGCCACTGGGTCGTCGAGCAAACGCCGGCGGACGCCGCCACCGCCGCCGCCACCCTCCAGACGCCCCTCCTCTCCCTGGCTCGTTTCCGCCGCCGCGACCTGGCCGCCTTCGGCGACGGGGGCCCCTACCTGCGCGCCGACCCCATCCTAGCCGCAGACTGGAAGGAGCGCCTGGCCGCCCTGCCCGGGCGCCGTATCGGCCTGGTCTGGGCCGGCAGTCCCACCCACCAGAACGATGCCCGTCGCTCCCTACGGCTGGAACGTCTAGCACCACTTTTCAGCGTGCCAGGGCATTCCTTCGTGAGCCTGCAACTGGGCCCGGAAGCCGCCCAGATCGCCGCCAGCGGACTGCCCCTCGCCGATTTCTCCGACTCCCTCGGCGACTACGCCGACACCGCCGCCCTCGTCGCCAACCTCGACCTGGTCGTCGCCGTGGACACCTCGGTGGCCCATCTGGCCGCCGCCCTCGGCGTCGCCACCTGGATCCTCATCCCCTTCCACCCCGACTGGCGCTGGCTGGAAAGCGCCCCCGACAGCACCCCCTGGTACGCCAGCGCCCGCCTCTTCCGCCAGCCGCGCTACGGCGACTGGGAGGCGGTCGTCAATCGCATTCATCAGCAACTTGGCATATACTGATCATGCATAAGCGGTAGGCACACTCCCGCAGGATGGGGAGTGTGCCGGAGGCCAAGGGAGGCCGTGTCCATGGTCACGAACGGCGCAAGTATCGACCGTTGGCGCTGGTGGTTCGAACTGGCGCCGGAGGCGTTTGCCCCGCCGCTCGCGACGGCTCCGCCGGAAGAACACGAGCTTTTCCGTCTGCTCCTCGCCCCGCTGGGTCAGGAGATGGCATTCTCTGACCTTGCCGAGCGCTTCGCGGCCCAGGCCGACCGCGATTCCAGCGCCGCGGCGCTCTGCGGCGGCCTCACCGCCATTTGCCAGGCCGGCCGGGACTTCTCAGCCCTCCCCGACTGGATCGCCCACGCCGACGCGCTCATGGCGGCCAGCCCACCGCCAGGCCCACTGGCCCGCGCCTCGCTGCTCCTCCATACCGTCGTCGCCGGAATCCACGGGCCGCTACAGCTGACGGCCCTGCAGGAACGCCTGGCTCGCCTCACCAGCCTAGTCGATGAAGCCGATTCGGACCCGCTGCGCATGATGTCTGTGGCCTGCGCCGCCCATATCGACGTTTTTTCCGGTTCCCTGCATCGGGCGCGGGAGGCTATCGCAGACGCTCTGCATCTCTGCCCTTCCCCCGGCTGCGCCCGCCTGCCTCGCGTTTATCTCGTCGCCAGCCTGGGACTGATCTGCACGCTGCAAGGGGACACCGAAACCGCCCGGTTGCACCTCGACGGCCTCGCCGCCGCCCGCGAGTTCGACACCCTGCCCTCGGCCCTCTGGCTGATCTGCCAGTCGCATCGGCTTCTCGCCCACGTCCTGGGTCGCGACGCCGCCGGACTGGACAACCTGGCCGAGCAAATCCGCTCCCGCGCCATCCCCGAGCACAACGCCCATCTGCAAAGCTATCTGCATTACTCCCTGGGCGTCGCCGCCCTCCTGGCCGGCAAATCCTCGCAGGCGCTCGACCACGCCCGGCGCGCCGAGGAGCTCGGCGCCCGCTGTCACTGCTTCGCCGGCCAGGCGCTCCCGGCCCTGGTGATCGCCCAGGCCCTCGGCGATCAGGGGCAAACCGGAGATGCCGTGCGCCATCTGGAGCGCTGGCTACCCGCCTGGCAGGCCAGAGGACTCGTCCTCCTGGAGGCCGCCGGAAACCTCGAATTGGCGGCGCTTCTTAGCCGCGGTGGCGGCGTCGACGCGGCGCGCGCAGCCCTGCGCCAGGCGCGCCGACTCCTCCCCCGGGAAGAACCCTTGCCGGCCTACCATCGAGCGCCCGGCTTCGGCGAGCGCCTGGAAGAAGGCCTGCTCCCAGGCAGCGCAGCGGCGCCGCCCGTCGATCCGGCCAGTCCTCCGCTGCGCATCGTCACCCTGGGCGGCCTGGCCGTCAGCGTGGGCGGGCGAACCATCTTCGACCGCGATTGGCGCGGTGATCGCACCAAGACCCTGCTCAAGGCGCTGATCGTCCTCGGCGGCCACAAGGTCTCCGACGAATCACTGTGCGACCTCCTGTGGCCCGACGCCGACGGTGCCCAGGCCCACCAGAACCTCAAGGTCACCATCTGGCGCTTGCGCCGCCTCGGCGCCGGCGGCACGACCCCGCTTCCCTGGGTCGCCGTCCGCCAGGGACAGGTTTCCCTCGTCCGCGCGCTGTGCGGCGTCGATGCCCTCGAATTCGAACATCACCTGCACGATGCCTTGGCCTGCGGCGCATCGCTGGCGCAGCTGACCGCGGCCCTCGACCGCTACAGCGGCGACTTCCTCGCCGGCGATGACAGCGAGGCCTGGATCGTCGCCCACCGGGAGCGGCTGCGTCAGCGCTTTTTCAGCGCGACCCACACCCTCGGCCGGCGCGCCCTGGCCACCGGCGAGACCGACCTCGCCAAGGCCTACCTGGAGCGCGCCGCCGACATCGACCCCGCCGATGAGCATACCGCCGAGCTCCTCATCCGCATGCTCCTCGCCGAGGGCTACCCCGGCGAGGCGCTACAGCGGTACCACCGCCTCCAGCGCGCCCTCATGGCCACCTTCGGCATCGCTCCCGGCCACGCCCTGAGCGGCCTCGTTGCACCGCTGAGCGCCCAGCGCGCCTGACACGCGCCTTCCAGACCCCGCTTGTAACCGACGCTGTAACCGGACGGTTACCGGCCCGGTTCGACACTTATGCCATGAACAACCCGAGGGAGATACATCATGGCCGCGCTCATAGGCAGCAACCTCTTCGGCAACAAGGCAAACAACGTTCTCTACGGCACTGCCGGCAATGACCTCTTCGCCGGCCTGGGAGGCAACGACACGCTCCTGGGTTACGACGGCAGCGACACTGCGTGGTATTCCGGGCTGATCAAGGACACCCTGATCGGCACCTCCGGCGGCTACCTCACCCTCGGCGACCGCAACACCGCTGACGGCGACGACGGCGCCGACCGGCTGTCCGGCATCGAAACCCTGGCCTTCGGCAACGGGAGCCTCACCGTCGAAAGCGAGTTTCGCGTCAATACCACCACCGCCGACTACCAGATATCCCCCGACGTCACCGCCCTCGCCGACGGCGGCTACGTGGTGACCTGGATGTCCTACAACCAGGACGGCAGCGGTTGGGGCATCTACGCCCAACGCCATGACGCTGCCGGCCACCTCGCCGGCGGCGAATTCCAGGTCAACACCACCACGGCCAACACCCAGTACAGTCCCGCCGTAGCCGCCCTCGCCGACGGCGGCTTCGTCGTCGCCTGGTACTCCTACGGCCAGGATGGCAGCGGCACCGGCATCTACGCCCAGCGCTACAACTCGGCGGGCTACCCGGCGGGCGGCGAGTTCCAGGTCAATGCCACCATCGCCAGCGATCAATCCACCCCCGCCATCGCCGCCCTGCGTGACGGCGGCTTCGTCGTGGCTTGGCAGTCCTACGGCCAGGACGGCAGCGGCTACGGCATCTACGCCCAGCGTTACGGCGCCGGCGGTTACGCCACCGGCGGCGAATTCCGCGTCAACAGCTACCTGAGCAACGACCAATACACGCCTACGGTCGCGGGCCTGGCCGACGGCGGCTTTGTCGTCGCCTGGAATTCCTACGGCCAGGACGGCAGCGCCTCCGGCATCTACGCCCAGCGCTACGATGCCGCGGGCCTGGTCGCCGGCGGCGAATTTCGCGTCAATGCCTACACAAATTCCTATCAAAGCGACCCCGCCGTCGCCGCCCTCGCCGGCGGAGGCTTCGTGGTGGCCTGGAATTCTTACCTTCAGGATGGCAGCAGTTTTGGCATCTACGCCCAGCGCTACGACGCGGCGGGGCGTGCCACCGGTGGCGAATTCCTCGTCAATTCCTATACTTCGAGCGACCAGTACCTTCCCGCCATTACCGCCCTGAACGGTGGCGGCTTTGTCATCACCTGGCAATCCTACGGCCAGGAGGGCAGCGGCGGCGGCATCTATGGCCAGCGCTACGATGCCACCGGGCACGCCGCAGGCGGCGAATTCCACGTCGATAGCTATAGTCAGTTCGACCAGATCAACCCGGCCGTCGCCGCGCTCGCTGACGGCGGCTTCATCGTCACCTGGCAGTCGTACAACCAGGACGGCAGTGGCGCCGGCATCTACGCCCAGCGCTACGACGCTGCCGGCGAACAGGTCGGCCTCAAGGTCAGCGGCACGGCGGCCGGCGACGTGCTGAACGTCGGCTACCAGTGGCTGCTCACCGTCGACGGCGCCGGCGGCAATGACACCATCACCGGCGGCAGCGGCGACGACAACCTGCTGGGCGGCGCCGGCAACGACGTCCTCACCGGCGGCTACGGCGACGATCGCCTGGACGGCGGCGCCGGCAACGATGCGATGAACGGCGGAAACGGCAGCGACACCTATGTCGTGGACAGCGTTTCCGACACCGTCACCGATAGTGGCACCTCCGGCTCGGATACCGTGCTCGCGGCGGTGTCCTACACCCTGGGGGCCACCCTGGAGAATCTCACCCTGACCGGCCGCGGCAACATCAACGGCACCGGGAACGCCAGCGGCAATTTCCTGGAGGGCAATGCCGGCAACAACATCCTCGACGGCAAGGCCGGCGGGGATCTGATGGCAGGCGGCGCCGGCGACGACACCTACCTGGTGGACAACCCCTTCGATCTGGTCGCCGAGAGCGACAACCAGGGCACCGACAGCGTTCAGTCCTCGGTCAGCTTCACCCTGCGGGACAACGTCGAGAACCTGGCCCTGACGGGCGCCGCGGTCATCGACGGAGCGGGCAATTTCCTCGCCAACATCCTCGACGGCAACGGGTCCGCCAACACCCTGATCGGCAATGACGGCAACGACACCCTGCGCGGCCAGGGGGGCAACGATGCCCTCAGCGGCGGAAACGGCAACGACTACCTGGTCGGCGGCGCCGGCAACGACATCCTCAGTGGCGGCGCCGGCAGCGACACCTTCCGTTTCGACCTGGCGCCCTCGGCGACCAATCGGGATCTGATCCTCGACTTCACCAGCGGCAGCGACCACATCTTCCTGGCCATGGCCGTCTTCAACCGCCTGGGCGGTCCGGGCGCCCTGAGCGCCGCCGATTTCGCCGCCGGCACCGGCTTCGCCGCCACCGACACCCACCACGTCCTCTACGACACCGATACGGGAGCCCTCTACTACAACGCCGACGGCTCCGGCGCCGGCGCCCTGACCCAGATCGCCACCCTCGACGACCAACCGCTGCTCGCAAGCACCGACTTCATGCTGGGATAAACCGCCCAGCCCGCCCGCCGGGCCGCCCACTCCCCGCCGGGGGGTGGGTGCATAGCACCCCTGGGGAAATTTCACCCCGCCGCAAACCCAACCGAAGCCGCCCAGCCCGCCCGCCGGGCCGCCCCAAGGGTGGGCTGCCCCCCCTCGGGGGGGTGGGTGCGCAGCACCCGGGGGGCCGTCCACTCCCCGCCGGGCCGCCCCAAGGGCGGGCTGCTCCCCCTCGGGGGGGTGGGTGCGCAGCACCCGGGGGGTCGTCCACTCCCCTCGGGGGGTGGGTGCAGAGCACCCGGGGGGCCCAACACTCAGAGGCTGCGTCGATACTGCCCGCCCACCTCGTACAGGGCCTCCGTGATCTGGCCGAGGGAACAGGAGCGCACGCTCTCCATGAGGGCAGCGAAGACGTTGCCGCCAGCCAGGGCAGCCGCCTTTAGCGCGGCCAGCCGCGCCGGCGCCTCTTCCCTGTGGCGGGCCTGGAAGTCGCGCAGACGCTCGATCTGGGAGCGCTTTTCCTCCTCGCTCGAACGCGCCAGGGCGACGGCCGGCGCCGCCTCGGGAGCCGGGCTGAGAAAGGTGTTGACGCCGACGATGGGCAGGCTGCCGTCGTGTTTCCTGCGTTCGTAGAGCAACGATTCGTCCTGGATGCGGCCGCGCTGATAGCCGCTTTCCATGGCGCCGAGAACGCCGCCGCGCGCGGCGAGGGCGTCGAATTCCCGCAGCACCGCCGCTTCCACCAGATCGGTGAGTTCCTCGATGACGTAGGCCCCCTGCTGTGGATTCTCGCAGCGCGCCAGCCCCCATTCCCGGTTGATGATGAGCTGGATGGCAAGCGCCCGCCGCACCGATTCGTCGGTGGGGGTGGTGATGGCTTCGTCGTAGGCGTTGGTGTGCAGGCTGTTGCAGTGGTCGTAGAGGGCGATGAGCGCCTGCAGGGTGGTGCGGATGTCGTTGAAGGCGATCTCCTGGGCGTGCAGCGAACGGCCCGAGGTCTGGATGTGGTACTTGAGCTTCTGGCTGCGTTCGCCGGCGCCGTAGCGATACTTCATGGCGATGGCCCAGATGCGGCGGGCGACGCGGCCGATCACCGCGTACTCGGCGTCCATGCCATTGGAGAAGAAAAAGGAGAGGTTGGGAGCGAAGTCGTCGATGGCCATGCCGCGGGCGAGGTAGCTCTCCACGTAGGTGAAGGCGTTGGCCAGGGTGAAGGCGAGCTGGGTCACCGGATTGGCCCCCGCTTCGGCGATGTGATAGCCGGAGATGGAGACCGAGTAGAAATTGCGCACCCGGTGGGCGACGAAAAATTCCTGCATGTCGCCCATCAGCTTCAGGGAAAACTCGGTGGAGAAGATGCAGGTGTTCTGACCCTGGTCTTCCTTGAGAATGTCCGCCTGCACGGTGCCCCGCACGGCCGCCAGGGTGCGGCGGCAGATTTCGGCGTCCTCTTCCTCGCCGGGTGGGCGCCCCTGCTCGGCCTGGAAGCGCGCCCGCTGCTGGTCGATGGCGGTGTTGAAGTACATGGCGAGCAGGATGGGCGCCGGCCCGTTGATGGTCATCGACACCGAAGTCACCGGGTCGCAGAGGTCGAAACCGGCGTAGAGGGCCTTCATGTCGTCCAGGGTGGCCACCGAGACGCCAGCGTTGCCGATCTTGCCGTAGATGTCGGGCCGCTCGTCGGGATCGCAGCCGTAGAGGGTCACCGAATCGAAAGCGGTGGACAGCCGCTTGGCCGCCATGCCCGCCGAGAGGACGTGGAAGCGGCGATTGGTGCGGAAGGGATCGCCTTCGCCGGCGAACATGCGGGTCGGTTCCTCGTCCTCGCGCTTGAAGGGGAAGACGCCCGCGGTGAAGGGGAAATGGCCCGGCAGGTTCTCGCGCAGCAGAAAGCGCAGCAAGTCACCGGCATCCGTCACGCGTGGCAGGCAGACGCGCGGCAAGGGCGTACCGGCCAGGGTGGGGCGGCGCAGCGTCGCCGGCAGGGCACCGTCGCCCCCCTCCCCCGCATAGGCGGCGGCGAGCGCCGGCCAGCCGGCGAGCAGCCTTCGACTTTCCGGCTCCAGGGCCGCTTCCCGCTCGGCGACGAGGGATTCGAGGGCCGCCGCCTCGGGTCTTCCTGCCTCGGAAAGCAACTCGGCACTGCGCACCAGCGCCTGCCGGTCGTGCGCCAGGCCGGCCTGGGCGGCGGCGCGAAGATGGTAGTCGCGTACCGTCTGGGCGACTTCGGCCAGGTAGCGGCTGCGCCCGGCGGCAATGCGCCCACCGTCCACCGGCGTGGCGGCCGGCGCTTCGGGAAGGCGCCCCGGCTGCAAGGCGAGCCCGACCGCCACGAGGCGCGGCCGAAGCGCGCCGTAGAGGGCGCTCACCCCGACGTCGTTGAAGCGCGCCGCCTGGGTGGCGAAGACCGGCATCGCCTCCGGCGCGTCAGAAAAGCGGCCGCGGTTGCGCTGCACCTGCCGGCGCACGTCGCGCAGGGCGTCGGCGGCCCCCGGGCGATCGGACTTGTTGATGGCGACGAAATCCGCGTAGTCGAGCATGTCGATCTTTTCGAGCTGCGACGCGGCGCCAAACTCCGGCGTCATCACGTAGAGCGAGACGTCGGCGAGAGCGGCGATGGCGGCGTCCCCCTGGCCGATCCCGGCGGTCTCCACCAGCACCAGGTCGAAGCCGGCCAGACGGCAGGCGGCGATGACCGCCGGCAGGGCGGGCGAAAGCTCGCTGTGCGCCTCGCGGGTGGCCAGGGAGCGCATGAAGATTCCGGGATGATCGATGGCGTTCATGCGGATGCGGTCGCCCAGGAGGGCCCCGCCGCTGCGCCGCCGGGTCGGGTCCACCGACAGGATGGCAATCCGCTTCGCGTCATCCTGGTCCAGGCGCAGGCGGCGCACCAGTTCGTCGGTCAGCGACGACTTGCCGGCGCCGCCGGTGCCGGTGATGCCCAGCACCGGAACCCGCATCGACGCGGCGGCCGCGGGGAGCGCCGCCGCCAAATCCGGCGCGCACCCGTCTTCGAGAGCGCTGATCAGGCGGGCGAGATGGCGGCGGTCACCCCGCGCCAGCCCGGCCAGTGAATCGGCGACGTTCATCTCCCACGGCGGCGGCGGCGCGCAGGCAGCCAGCACCTCGTCGATCATGCCCTGCAGGCCGAGGCGCGCACCGTCCGCCGGCGAATACAGGCGGGTGACGCCGTAGGCTTCAAGCGCGGCGATCTCGGCCGGAACGATGACCCCGCCACCGCCGCCGAAGACGCGGATGTGGCCACCGCCTTCGGCTCGCAGGCAATCGACCAGATAGCGGAAGAATTCCAGATGCCCACCCTGGTAGGAGGTAATCGCCAGGCCCTGCACGTCTTCCTGCAGCGCGGCGGCGACGATCTCCCGCACCGAACGGTTGTGCCCCAGGTGGATAACCTCGGCACCGCTCCCCTGCAGGAGCCGGCGCATGAGATTGATCGCCGCGTCGTGGCCGTCGAAGAGGGCGGCGGCGGTCACCAGGCGCAGGCGACGAGGGGCGGAGAGCGGCGACGAGGCGGGGGAAGGAGCGTCCATGGCGGATTCGAAAATACCGGGCGACCGCAAAATGACCGGCGGCGCCCGCCGGGAAAGCGCCGCCCTTCCATGATAGCGCCCGCCCTGGAGCGCCGCGAGCCGGAACCCTCCCCGGTCGCCCGCGCGCCCTCCCCGCGCCACCGTCCGCCGGCCAGCGCTTGGCAGCGGGATCAGGGGGCGTTACCCTGAAACCACCCCGCCCCGGAGCCTCCCATGAGCGACCACCTTCCCAGCCCCGCCGTCCCCGGCTTCGGCATTCCCCGCCCTGGCGCCTTCGATCCCGCCGCCTTCGAGCGCGCCGTCGGGGATCTCCTCAAAGCCTGTGGCATCGCCCCCGAAACGCCCCACATGGACCGCACTGCCCAGCGGGTTCGTGAGCTCTGGCAGAAGCGCCTGCTCGGCGGCTACGACCTCGACCCGGCCAGCGCCCTGGGCGAAGGATTTCCCGACAGCCGATCGGACATGGTCGTGGTACGCGGCATCGCCGTCCATGGCGTCTGCCCGCATCATCTGGTGCCCTTCCGCGGCGTCGCCCACGTCGCCTACCTGCCCGGTGGCAGACTGCACGGCTTCGGGCGCATTGCCCGCCTGGTGGACGCCATCGGCCATCGTTTCACCTACCAGGAGTGGATGACCCGCGACATCGCCGACGCCCTCGTCACCTGCGGCCAGGCGGCCGGCGCCGCCTGCGTCATCGAGGCGGAGCAACTCTGCCTACTCCTCGGCGAAGACCGCCGCGGCGACGAACGGGTCATCACCCAGGCTTTCGCCGGCAGCTTCCTCGGCTCGGATCAACTCAGAAACGAGTTCCTGCGCGCCATCGCCTGAGGTCGACACCGCGCCGTCGACCTTGCCATCGGCATCGCGCCTTGGCATGATGGCCGCATGCTTCCGCCATCCTTCGTTTCCCGGCTGCTCATTGCGGCGCTCGCTCTGCTGACCCTATCCCTCGCGGCCCGGGCCGCGGGCGACTTCGAACATCCGGAATCGCGACTGCGCTTTCCGGAGCGCCTCGCAAGTTTCGAGCGGGGCCGCATCCACCGCTACGATGACGTCCGCCTCGGCATCCAGGTGACCTATCTCAATTCCGGCCTGGGCAAGCTGGATTTCTATGTCTTCGATTATGGCCAGAAGCACCTCGCGGACGGCATCGACTCCGAATTCGTCCAGGCCGCCTTCGCCAAGGCGGAAGAGGAAATTCGCGCCTTTGGGGCACGCGGACATTACCGCAATCTGGAAAAACTCACCGCTGCCGGACTCGTCTATCCCACCCCAGCGGGCGACCCCCCCTGGCGGCTCGCCGGCTACCGCTTCCAGATGGGCACCGACGATGCCCCGCCGCTGGTTTCCTGGCTGCTGCTCGGCGCCGCCCGGGCGCATTTCCTGAAAATCCGCTACACCCATGACCAGTCCCGCAGCGAAGCCGCCGCCTCGGAATTGGGTAATTTTCTCCGCGCCTGGGCCGAGGCGAACCGGGACTGAGCGACGCGACGAGGCGCCCTTTGCCGGGCCCCCGTCCTGAGAGGCGCTTCGCGCCAGCCAGGGTGCTATTTCGTTGCGGGAGCGGCCTTGTCGCGCAAGGCGCTGGCGGTGTCCTCGGCGAGCGCCTGCCGCAGGCTGGGCGTCTGCTCGTCGCCGATGTCCCAGACCCGCAGGCCTTCGGCGCCGCGCACCAACGTCAGGCGGATGCGCTCGATGCGATCCCCGGCAAGACGCAGACTGGCTTCGCCGGCCAGTTGCCCCGTGGCGGCAGGCAGCGGCTTGACCGCTTCGAGTTTCAGGCCATTGGCGTCCATGCAGTTGCACAGCGGGTCGCCGCTGAGCAAGGGCACCCCGTCCGCGTTGGCGGCGGAGTTTTCGGCGAGGAGGCGTGTCAGGGATTCGTCGTACCAACGCGCGTCGCCGCGGCGTGGGCGTTCGGTCGGCGTCTCGTAGCCGCGATACAGATCGGTGATGAAGGCAAGCGCCGCCGCGCTCTCGTCGGCCCGCGCCTGGCCCTGCAAGCAGAGCGAAGCGGCGCCGAGCGCAGCGGCAATGGAAAGGGCGTAGGCGCGATTCATCGTGAAGTCTCCGTGGAACGAGGCTGCGGCAGGCGCCGGAGCCGGCAGGAAGGAGGCCGCATTCTACCGCCGAATGGCGGCGCCGCCGGAAGCTTCAGTCGCCCCCGCCGCCACAGCCGCCCCCACAGCCGCCCCCACCGGAATCTCCTCCCGAATCCGCCCCGCTATCGGAACCGGAGCCGGAATCGCCGAAGCCCTCGGTGCCTCCGTCGAAGCTGCTGCTCGAAAAATCGCTGCCGCAATGGATGGCGCTGCCGCCCGATCCGCTGCCTTCCCGCAGCCCCCCGCAATCGACGCGGTACTTGAACCCGTCGGCGATGCCGAGCTTGCCATCGAGCGCAAAGAGCAGGGGCAGGCGGGTCGGACTGCGGGGACTGATGTTTTCATCGCGGCAGGCGTACCACCAGCAACGACGCAAGCCAACATTGACGTTGCGCTCGGAGCCGAGCACCGCTGCCGGCGTGTGGTGCAGGAAGCGGCCGAAGGCCCGGTTGCAGAAATCCTCGTAATTGCGGGTGTAGAGAATGAACTCGTGCCACAGATCGTCCGCCGCCTGGGAGGGCATCGCCACGAAGCGCCGACCGCTGTTCAAGTGGGCGAGAAAGAACTGCCGCAGGGCCTGGGAGACGAGCTGGCAGTCTTTCAGAGAGAACTCGGGTCGGCGCTGGCGAAGGCGCTCGTAGAGCCCCACGGGCAGGGAGAAATGGCGAATGAACTCGACCCGGCGTGCCGCCTGGGCCCGGCGCCACAGGGCGTAGGAAATGCCCGAAAAAACCAGCAGGAAGACAATCAAGGCGGGGGTCATGGACGTTCTTCTCCGGACAGGGACGAGGCATCCGCGGGCAGGTCGGCCGCGGCTTCGGCGATCTTTTCGTATTCGGCGATGACCTGGGCGCCCAGGAGCAGCACCGTCGCAGCGATTTCCAGGCTGAACAGGACGACCACCGCCGTGGTCAGCGAACCGTACACCAGGCCGGCGCGGGAAAGGTGCACAAAATACCAGCCCAGCCCGCGCCGCAGGAATTCCCAGAGCACTGCCGCCGCCATGCCGCCCAGGGCGGCATGGGAAAGGCGCAGCCCGCCCACCGGCAGGGCAAGATAAAGCCCGGCCAGGAGCAGGGCCTCGAAGGCAAAACCCAGCCCGTAGAGCAAGGGCCCGGAAAACGCGCCGAGGGACCACGCCCGCCCAAGAAAATGGAAGTCGCCCTCGGCAAGGCGCTCCACCGCCAGGGCCGCCCCGCTGAGGATCAGGAGGGCGAGCCCGAGGGCCAGGACGAGGCAGTAGGGAAGCACCGCGGAAACCAGAAAGGCCCGCTTCTGGCGCGCTGCCCGATGGGCGAAGATGATTCCCACCGCCTTCTCCAGAACGGAAAAGGCCAGGGAGCTGAAGAAGATCATGCTGGCCAGCAGCAGCCAGCCCAGGGCGGCACGGTTTTCGAGCAGTGCGCCGACGTCGGCCAGCACCGCCCGGGATTGGCTGGGCACCAACCATTCCAGGTAACGCCCGAAAAATTCGAGCAGATCGGCGGCCGGCAGCGCGTGGGAAATCACGATCACCGCCAGCGCCAGGAGCGGCACCGCCGACAGGAGCGCGTAATAGGCGATGGCCCCTGCGAGCAGCAGCCCCTGGTTGCGGAAAAACCCCTGCCCGACGGCCAGGAGAAAGGCAGCCGGGTGTTGCAGCACCTGGCGAGCGGCGGGGCTCAGCACCGCGGGTCGCCCGCGAAATTTCCCGATGGACAGGGAAGCACGACGACGAAGCGCGTCGACTCGGCGTCGGAAGCCACCTCGATCCGCCCCCCATGGGCGGCGACGATGGAACGCGTGATCGCCAGGCCCAGGCCGCTGCCTTCGCCGCCTTCCTGGAGCCGCACGAAGCGCTCGAAAATTCGCGGCAACTGGTCGGCGGCGATCGGCTTGCCGCTGTTGGCCACGCACACCCGCGCTTCGCCGTCCTTCGCCTGCACGTCGACGCTGACCCAGCCCGCCGCCGGCGCGTGGCGCAAGGCATTGGCCAGCAGATTGCCGAACGCCCGCTGCAACATGCCGCGGTCTCCCCGCACTACAAGCGGCTGCCCGCTCACCGTCAAATCCCTGCCTTCCGCAAGGATGCCGTAATACTCCGCAAGCTGGCCGGCAAGCTCGAGCAGCGGCACCTCGTCCCTTGGCGGATGCACCAGTCCGTGGTCCGCCTTGGCGAGAAACAGCATGTCGCCGATCATCGACCCCAACCTGTCGTACTGCTCAAGGCTGGAAGCAAGCAGATCGCGGTACTCCTCCGCACTGCGGACCCGCGCCAGGGAAACTTCGGTCTGCATCCGCAGGCTGTGCAGCGGGGTGCGCAACTCGTGCGCCAGATCGGCAGAAAAATCCGACAGGCGGGTAAAGGATTCCTCCAGCCGCGCCAGCATGGCGTTGAAGGCGAACACCAATTCACGAAGTTCGCTCGGCACCCCCGCCTCGGGCAGGCGCTCCCCGAGACTCGCCGCCTCGATGCGGCCGGCCGCCTGCGCCAGGGTGCGCACCGGCGCCATGCCGCGGCGGGCGATGATCGCACCCAGACCCACGGTCAAGAGCGCCGCCGCCAGGACAGCCAGCCAGAAATCCCGCTGCATTTCGGCAAGAAAGCTCGTGTGGTGGGCGATGTCGCGGGCCACCACCACCCGCGCCTCGCTCCCCCAGCCGGTCGCCACCGTCGCCGCCACTGCGCGCAGGTCACGGCCCGCGCTGCGCACCTGCTGCGGAACCTCCGCCACCCCCGCCGCGGCAGCCGGCAAGGCCTCGGCCGCCGCCTCCTGAGGCCAGCGAAAGAGCGCCGTCCCGGCTTCATCCACGGCCACCAGCAGGCCATGGTGTCCCACCAGGGCCTCCCCCAGGGTTTCCCCCAGGGCCGCCGGGTGCTTGGCCTGTGCGGCCAGATGGCGTGCCAGTTCCAGCTTGCCCAGGAGTTCGTGGCGGTCGAGTTCCACCATGTGATCGTTCGCCGAACGGCCCAGGTAAAGACCCAGGGCGGAAAAAACCGTCGCCGCCAGCAGCGCGAAAGCCAAGGCCAGGCGCAGCGCGAGAGACGAAGGCAGAGCGCTCACCGCACTTCCAGCACGTAACCCATGCCGCGCAGCGTGTGAATCAGGCGTGGCTCGAAGCCGTCATCCACCTTGGCCCGCAAGCGCCTTATCGCCACCTCCACGACATTGGTGTCGGACTCGAAATTCATGTCCCAGACCTGGGAGGCAATGAAGCTGCGCGACAGCACTTCCCCCGGACGCCGCAGGAAGAGTTCGAGCAAGGCGAATTCCTTCGCCGTCAGATCGATGCGGCGCCCGGCCCGCAAAGCCCGGCGCCGTACCACGTCCAGTTCCAGGTCGGCCAGCGCAAGCGTTTCCGGCTCCCGCGCGCGCCCGCGGCGCAGCAGGGTACGCACCCGCGCGAGAAGCTCCGAGAAGGCAAAAGGCTTGATCAGGTAATCGTCCGCCCCCAGTTCCAGACCGCGTACCCGATCTTCCACCTGATCCCGCGCCGTCAGAAAAAGGACCGGCATCTCCCGCCCAGCCGCCCGCAAAGCCTTTAGTACGTTCCAGCCATCGAGACCCGGAAGATTCACATCCAAAACGATCAGGTCGTAATCCCCGACCAAGCCCTCGTGCATTCCATCCGGCCCGTTACGCACCAAATCCGCGGTAAACCCCGCCTCGGCAAGGCCTTGGCGCAGATAATCGCCGGTTCGCGGCTCGTCTTCCACGATGAGAATCTTCATGCGTCCATTGTCGCCCAAGGCACGGCAATCGGCGAGCGGGCGCCGGGGCGCGCAGGCGCCGTCCCCCCGGAACGTCGCAATCTCCTTGTCGTGGGGGATTGGACTCCAAAGTCAGGCGCTACTCAATTCCGGGAGACGTCGGCAGGTTCATAGTGATCATCTCCCTCGTTTCCCCGTTCCATCACGGAACGGCGGCGGTTAATCACCTGGGTAATTTTCACCGCGCAGAACCTCAAAAAACTGGGAAGCTTTCAGTGCGCGTCAACAGCTGAGCCGAATACAGCATCCTGCCTTGACGAATTCCGGGCTTCTTGCCCTCTTGGCGCTGAAGGGACCGATCCGGCGTGCCGAGATGAAGGAAACGGACTCGAGTGGCGCAGCACCGCAGTTCGTCCGCCGAGGCTCAGCGCCCCCTTCTTTCGACGAGCATCCCGCTTTTTCGGGCGCCCCCGGGCGCTGGCGCCACGCCGTTCTGCCGTAACGCACTGACACCCGCCCAGCCGCCGTAGTCCACTGAGCCATTCTGCGGCGTACAGTGGGAACCGCCAGCCGAATGCCGGCCGTACAATCTCTTCTCCGAAGGTATGGCGAACGACCGCGAAAGGAACCGTGATGAGCACCGCCACCATACTGAAGGCCGCCCTGTTCGCCGCGGAAAAACACAAGAATCAGCGCCGCAAGGATGGCGATGCCTCGCCCTATATCAATCACCCACTGGGATTGGCAAGCGCCCTGGCCGTCGAGGGAGGCGTGGAGGATGCCGCTGTGATCTGTGCGGCACTGCTCCACGATACCATCGAGGATACCCAGACCACCGCCGAGGAGTTGACCGCTCTGTTTGGCGGGAAAGTGACCGGCATCGTGCTGGAGGTGAGCGATGACAAGAGTCTCGCCAAGGCTGCGCGCAAGGAAGCGCAGGTACGCCACGCCCCGCACCTCTCGCCAGAGGCGAAACTGGTCAAGCTCGCGGACAAGATATGCAATCTGCGGGACATCCTGGTCTCTCCGCCGGCCGACTGGAGCCTTGAGCGCAAGCGGGAATACTTCGACTGGGCGGCGCGGGTCGTAGCCGGCTTGCGCGGCGCCCACCCCGGTCTGGAGTCCATTTTCGCTGAACTCTACGGCCGACGTTCAGAATTGGGCTGAGCAACCGGGCTAGACGCCGTTGGCGGCGAGCCAGTCGCGCATTCGCCGCCAACCGTCTTCAGCGGGTTCCTTGCGGTAGCTCGGCCGGTAGTCCGCATGAAAGGCGTGGGGCGCATCCGGGTACACGTGAATTTCCGCCTTACGCCCGCTGGCGGCGAGCGCTCGCCGCATCGCTTCGACACTGTCCAGGGGAATTCCCGCGTCTTGCCCACCGTAGAGTCCGAGCACCGGCGCCTTGATCGCGCCCGCCAAATCGATCGGGTGCTGCGGGGTGAATTCGTTGGCGACCCCCGTCAGGCGGCCGTACCAGGCTACTCCGGCTTTCAGTGTTGAATTGTGGGCGGCGTAGAGCCAGACGATGCGCCCTCCCCAACAGAATCCCGTGATACCCAGGCGACTGGTGTCGCCCCCCTGCTCGGCCGCCCAGGCAACGCAGGCGTCGAGGTCGGCCATCACCTGGGCGTCCGGCGTCTTGCCAGTGATGTTGGCGAGGATGTCGGGAATATTGGCGTACTGGCGGGGATCCCCCTGCCGCGCGAAGAGTTCGGGGGCAATGGCGCAATATCCGAGTTTCGCCAAGCGGCGACAGACGTCCTGGATGTATTCGTGCACGCCGAATATTTCGCTGGCCACAAGCACGACAGCGGGTCTTGCAGCCGACTCGGGTTGAGCGCGGTAAGCGATCATCTGGCCGCCCCGGACACCAATCTTGACCGGGCCCGCCACTAATCCTCCCACATCCGTGCTGATCGCCGTCTGGGCAAGACTGGGCCGTACGGCAAGGGCAAAGCCGGCTCCCAGGCCGGTGGCGAGAAAGCTGCGGCGGTCAAATCCAGCACCGGGAACGAGGCTGGCGAAATCAGGGTCGGCTTGCGTCATGGCGGTCTCGCGACGTGGATTTACATGAGAACGATGTCGAACTGTTCAGGCGAATAACTGGCCTCCGCCTGAAGCGAGATGGGCTTGCCGATGAAATCGGAGAGCATGGCCAGGGATTGCGATTCCTCGTCGTGGAACAGATCGATCACTGCCGGCCCGGCGAGCACCCGGTACTCGCGGGCGTTGAACTGGCGGGCCTCGCGCAGCAATTCGCGAAGGATTTCGTAAGCCACGGTGCGCGCAGTTCTCACCTCGCCGCGCCCATCGCAGGTCGGGCACGGTTCGCAGAGCACGTGAGCAAGGGATTCGCGAGTGCGTTTCCTGGTCATCTCCACCAGACCGAGCGCCGTAAAGCCGTTGAGGGTGAGGCGCGTGTGGTCCCGCGCGAGGGCTTTCTGGAATTCCGCGAGGACTGCCTGACGATGTTCATCGCTTTCCATGTCGATGAAATCGACGATGATGATGCCACCAAGATTCCGAAGGCGGAGCTGGCGGGCGATGGTCTGGGCGGCTTCCAGATTGGTCTTGAAAATGGTGTCGTCGAAATTGCGCACGCCGACGAAGCCGCCGGTATTGACGTCCACCGTGGTCAAAGCCTCGGTCTGATCGATGATCAGATAGCCGCCAGATTTCAGATCGACGCGCCGGGCCAGGGCTTTTTCGATTTCCTCCTCGACGCCGTGCAGATCGAAGAGGGGGCGCTCGCCGGTGTAATGATCGAGGAGAGGAAGCACCGCCGGAGTGTAGGTTTCGGCAAAGGTGTGCAGGCGCTGGAAGTTCTCGCGGGAATCCAGGACGATGCGACCGGTCTCAGGGCTGACGAAATCCCGCAAGACCCGCTGCCCCAGGGAAAGCTCCTGATAGAGCAGCGTGGGAGGACCGGAAACGCGGACCTTCTCGCGGATTTCGCCCCAGGTCTTCTTGAGATAGGCGATGTCGGTTGAGAATTCCACGTCCGTAGCGCCTTCGGCCATGGTGCGGACGATGAAGCCGCCGGCCTCGCTCTCCGGCACCAGGCGGACCAGGCGCTCGCGCAGGGCCTCGCGCTCGGACTCGGGTTCGATACGCTGGGAAACGCCGATGTGCTTTTCCTGGGGCAGGTAAACCAGCATGCGGCCGGCAATCGAAATCTGAGTGGATAGGCGGGCACCCTTGGTGCCGATGGGATCCTTCACCACCTGCACCATCAGGCTCTGCCCCTCGCTCAGAATCCGCTCGATGGGCTTGTCGCTGGACTCCTCCCGCGCCTGCCAGATGTCGGCCACGTGCAGAAAGGCCGTGCGCTCCAGGCCAACTTCGACGAAGGCCGACTGCATGCCCGGCAGGATGCGGCATACGCGCCCGAGATAGACGTTGCCGACCAAGCCGCGGCTGGCGTTGCGCTCGATATGCAGTTCCTGGACGACCCCCTGCTGCATGACGGCCACACGGGTTTCCTGGGGAGTGAAATTGACGAGGATTTCTTCGGACATGGGAAGGGTAGAATTCGCGGTCTTTTCCGATTCTACTATGGCCGCTTCATCTCGCCCCGCACCCGGCGCATCCCCCGAACTTCTCGCCCCAGCCGGCTCCCTGGCCATGCTGCGCACCGCCTTCGCTTTCGGGGCCGATGCGGTGTATGCCGGTCAGCCCAGGTATTCCCTGCGGGTACGCAACAACGAGTTCGGCAATTTCGATGCCCTGGCCGCCGGGATCGCCGAAGCACACGCCCTGGACAGGGCGTTCTACGTGGTGAGCAACATCTTCCCGCGCAACGCCAAGCTCGCCACGTACCTTGCCGATATGGCGCCGGTCGTCGCGCTTGAGCCCGACGCCCTGATCATGTCCGACCCAGGCCTCATAGCCATGGTGCGCGAGGCCTGGCCGGAGCAGGCCATCCACCTGTCTGTCCAGGCCAACACGGTCAATTGGGCGGCGGTTAAATTCTGGCAATCGGTCGGCGTGCGCCGCATCATCCTCTCCCGCGAGCTCTCCCTCGATGAGATCGCCGAAATCAGGCAGCGCTGCCCGGACATCGAACTCGAAGTCTTCGTCCACGGCGCCTTGTGCATCGCCTATTCGGGCCGCTGCCTGCTTTCCGGCTACTTCAACCACCGCGACCCCAACCAGGGCACCTGTACCAATTCCTGCCGCTGGGATTACAAGGTGCATGCAGCCGGTGAAAACCCGGCCGGCGACATCCACCTCCTGGAAGAGCGCCAACGCCCCGGTGAGCTGATGCCCATCGAGGAGGACGAACACGGCACTTACATCATGAATTCTCGCGACCTGCGGGCCATCGAGCACGTCCAGCGCCTCGCCGCGATGGGGATTGACTCCCTGAAGATCGAAGGCCGAACCAAGAGCCCCTATTACGTCGCCCGCACCTGCCAGACTTACCGCCAAGCGATCACCGACGCAGTCGCCGGCCTGCCTCTTGATCCGCGCCTGCTGGCGGAACTGGAGGGGCTCGCCAACCGGGGCTACACCGACGGCTTTTATCAGCGCCACCACGACGCAGAAACCCAGAACTATCTCAAAGGACACTCCGAGTCCGCCCGCAGCCTGTACGTCGGCGATGCCATGACCTGGGATGCCGGGCGCGGCCTGATGGAGATCGCCGTCAAGAATCGATTCGCGCTTGGCGACCGACTTGAGGCCATCCACCCCGCCGGAAACTGGAGTTTCACTCTCACTCGCATGGAAAGCGCCGCCGGAACGCCGGTGAGCGTTGCCCCCGGCGACGGACATCGCGTGTGGATCGACGTGCCGCCCGACCGCGCCGGGGCGTTTCTCGCCCGTTTCCTGGCACCTTCCTGATCGCCGGCTTCGGGAGCGCCTTCCCGAACGTTACTTGCGCTTACGCTTCATTACCGCCCGAGCTGCCCGCTCGCCCTAGAGTGGCCTCATGCGCGGCACCTCGCCGCGCGGCCCATGGAGGAACCCGCATGACCGAAAAACGACACTCGCGATTCAAGCGGAACATCAAGCAGTTCCTGGCCCTCAGCGCCTTCGCCATAGCTGGCGCCCTTAGGGCGGCGGAAACCGCGCCCGAGGCGGTGGTCAGGGAAACAACGACCGAAATGCTCTCAGTCATCGCCGGCAATCCCGAGCCCGCCGCCTTGCGACAGGCCGCGGAAGCCAAGGTGGTCCCACATTTCGATTTTCGCCGCATGACCCAACTCGCGGCCGGCCGCGTCTGGTCCCAGGCAACGCCCCAGCAGCAAGAGCAACTCGTCGGCGAATTCCAGCGTCTCCTCGTGCGAAGCTACACCCGCTCCCTGGGTGCCACGAACCATAGTGCCGCCCGCATCGCGGTGCAACCGTCGCCGGCTCCTTCGGGGGATGAAACCACGGTGCGAACCACGGTGACCGAACCGGGTCGCCGACCGCTGGCCATCGACTACCGCATGACCCGTGGCGAAAGCGGCTGGAAGGTAATCGACGTGATGGTCGAAAACATCAGCCTGGTCAGCAATTACCGCGACTGGTTCGCCACCCGCGCCCGTGAGGGCGGCGTCGATGGCGTCCTGCGTGCCTTGAGCGAAAAGAACCGTCAGAGCGCCTGACAGGGCTCATCAATGGAGAAGAATCATGCAAAATCAATCCCAATCGAGCACGATTTCCCGACGACGTTTCGCCCAGTGCTGGGCACTGGGCATCGCCGCCAGCCTGCTGGCGACCCCCGCGGTGGCGTTAGCCGCTGAGTCGGCAGGGGAAAGTTTCGACGAGGATTCCATCCTCCGTGCGGCCAGCGATTTTCTCGGCGACACCACCGAGGGACTCGGCAAGGTCATTGCCAAGGCCTTCAAGGAACATGGCCGCCCCACCGGCTACATCAAGGGCGAGGAAATCGCCGGGGCCGTGACCCTGGGCCTGCACTACGGAGAGGGCACCCTTGTGTTCAAGCACGGCGGCGCCGGCAAACTCTACTGGCAAGGCCCGTCGATCGGCCTTGATCTGGGGGGCAATGCCGCCAAGGTGTTTGTCCTTGTCTATGGCGCTCAGCGCACCGAGGATCTCCTCAAGCGCTTCCCCTCGGTGGATGGCAGCTTCTATTACGTAGGGGGAGCAGGTATCAATTACCAGCAGCGGGATGCAATCGTTCTCGCACCGGTCCGTCTGGGCGTCGGATTGCGCGCCGGCGCCAGCGTGGGGTACACGCACTACACGCTCAACAAGACGCTCAACCCTCTGTGAAGGAGCACACGATGAAAAAGCTCATCCTCACAGCTGCACTGCTTACGGCTGGCTTCAGTGTGCCTGCCCAGGCGACCGACGTCGGTGTTTCGGTCAGCATCGGCCAACCGGGTTTCTACGGCCGCATCGACATCGGCGGCTACCCGCCCCCTCCGGTGGTTTATTCCCGCCCGGTACTCATCGCCCCGGTTCCGGTCCAAGGCCCGCCCGTCTATCTGCGCGTTCCGCCCGGCCATGCGCGCCACTGGTCGAAGCACTGTAGCGAATATGGCGCCTGTGGCGAGCGCGTCTATTTCGTCCGCGACGAGTGGTACACCCGTGAATACGCTCCCCGATATCGGGACGAACACCGTCATCACGGGGATCGCGACGAAGGGCATGGCCGAGACCACAGACATGGACACGGGCACGGTCATGGCCACGGACGCGGCCACGACTGACCGAACATCGCCATTCAGGGCTTGGCCGAGCCGGTAAAGACTTCGGCCAGGGCCTGGGTCAAGGACTCCGGCAGGTTGATCACACGGTGGAAGCGGGCATTCCAGACATCGGCGTGGGTAAAGTCCGCGCCCAGCAAGTCGGCGCCGCCAAACTCCGCGTCGCGTAGCGTCGCCCCGGACAGGCGCGTCCCATGCAGCCTGGCCCTCGAGAAGTCGGCATGTTCCGCGGCCGCCCCGGTCAGATCGGCGCCAGAAAGGTCGCTCCCGGAGAGTTTCGCGTCCATCAAGACGCCGCGAAACACGTAACAGTTCTTGAGGGAGGCACCGGACAGATCAATTCCCTCCATGAGGATGTCCTTGAGGTAGGCGCGGGAAAAATCGGCGTCCCGGGCACGGGCGCCGATGAGATTGGCGCCAAAGAGGTAGGCCCCGCCGAACTTTGCCTGGCTGAGATCGGCGCGGTCGAAGATGGCATGAAAAAGGTCCGCGTTGCGCAAGTCGGCTCCGGTAAGTCGGGCTTCGTCAAAGCGGGCCCACTTGGCATTGGCGCCGCCCAGGTCGGCTCCCCTAAGATCGGCCCGCCGCAGGTCGGCGCTTTCCAGACGTGCTCCGCTGAGGCGAGCGCCGCGCAGATCTTTTCCTGCGAGATTCTGGCGGGAAAAATCACAGCCGGATAGATCGGCCCCCGCCGTCAGATTGGCGCAATCGGCCGCTCCCGCCGAGCCTTGGAAAGACACGGCGATCATTACACAGCACGCCCAACGAGGCCACTCCATCTCGGCGACTCCCTATCGTTACTCTCCGATCCACTGTAGCCCTTCGTGACTCTCGCCGCCAAGAGCCAGTGACCGGCATGGATTTGAGACCCGCACCCACCGACGGTGCCGGGGCGTATCCTGGCTGTTCAGGACTTTAGTTCCGAGCGATCACGGTAGTCTTCCAGCGCCAGGGGATTGGCCAGGGCTTCGACGTTCTTCACCGGGCGTCCGTGGACCACGTTGCGCACCGCGAGTTCGACGATTTTTCCCGATTTCGTGCGCGGGATGTCCCCCACGGCGAGGATTCTTGCCGGCACATGGCGGGGTGTGGTGCCCTCGCGTATTCGCTGCTTGATGCGGGCCTGGAGCGCCTCGTCGAGAACCGCCCCCGCGGCCAGCTTGACGAAAAGGATCACCCGTACATCCGCTTCCCAGTCCTGACCGATGACCAGGGACTCCAGAATCTCTGGGAGTTGCTCCACCTGCCGGTAAATCTCCGCAGTACCGATGCGCACCCCGCCCGGGTTAAGGGTGGCGTCAGATCTTCCGTAGATGACGATGCCACCCTGGGCGGTAATCTCGGAGAAATCGCCGTGGCACCAGACGCCGGGAAAGCGTTCAAAGTAGGCCGCCTGATACTTCGAACCGTCAGCGTCGTTCCAGAATCCGACCGGCATCGCGGGAAAAGGGCGGGTACAGACCAGTTCTCCTTTTGCTCCCCGAAGCGGCCTCCCCGCCTCGTCGAATACATCGACCGCCATGCCCAGCCCACGGCACTGGATTTCGCCCCGCCGCACGGACAGGACTGGGTTTCCGAGGACAAAGCAGGAGATGATATCGGTGCCGCCGGAAATCGAGGCGAGCAGCAGATCATCCTTGATTTCCCGATAGACCCAGTCGAAACCCTCGGGAGAAAGCGGACTACCCGTCGAGAAGACCACCCGCAGGGCGTCGAGTCGGTGCGTGCGGCCGGGGCGGAGACCTTGCTTGGCGGCGGCGTCGATGAATTTGGCCGAGGTACCGAAGTGGGTCATCGCCTCGGCATCGGCATAGTCGAAAAGTATGTGTCCCTCGCCTGCAAACGGGCTCCCGTCGTACAGCAGCAGAGTCGCGCCAGCGGCCAGCCCGCTCATCAGCCAGTTCCACATCATCCAACCGCAGGTCGTGAAGTAGAACAGACGATCGCCCGGCCGCAGATCCCCGTGGAAGCGCTGCTCCTTCAAATGCTGCAACAGGGTGCCGCCATGCCCGTGAACGATGCACTTCGGCACGCCGGTCGTCCCGCTGGAATAAAGGATAAAAAGTGGATGATCGAAGGCGACGCGGGCAAATTCCGGTGACCCGGGCGCTTCCCGGGCCAAGGCCGCCGGCCAGAGCTGCGCCGCGGGAATGAGAGAGACGTCCGGACTTTCGTTCAGGTAGGGCACGACCAGAACCTGCGTCAGGGAAGGAAGGCGGCGCGCGACTTCGGCGTTCTTCTCCAGGCAGTCAATGGCTTTGCCCCCATACCAATAGCCATCGACGGCGATCAGCACCTTGGGGGCGATTTGGCCGAAACGATCGAGCACGCCTTCGACCCCGAAATCCGGAGAAGCGGACGACCAGATGGCGCCCAGGGATGCGGTGGCCAACATCGCCGCCAGAGCCTCCGGCAGATTGGGCAGGTAGCCTGCCACCCGGTCGCCGGGTCCGACTCCGGCCCGCCGCAGGGCACGCGCGCAGCGGGCGACCGTCTCACGCAGATGGTCATGACTCCAACGCCGCTTGACCTTGTCCTCGCCCCAGAAGACCACGGCATCCCCGAGTCCTTCCTGGCGGAGAAGATTCTCGGCGTAGTTGAGGCGGGCCTCGGGAAACCAACGCGCCCCGGGCATGCGATCGCCGAATTCCAGAACCCTGGGGCCGGCTTCCCCGATCACCGCGCAGCGCTCCCAGACCAGACGCCAGAAGGCCTCGGGCTCGTCGACCGACCAGCGCCAGAGGGATTCGTAGGATTCGAATCCGCGTTCGCTCATCAGGCGACCCAGCGCGGTGGCGCCCGGATCCCGCGGGGTCCAGAGTGGGCTTAAAGGAGTGTCGATCATGGTGGCTCCAGCGAAGTCGGGCGTGCCGGAAAGCCTCTTCGAAGGACTTCCCGAAGCAGCGAACGATACGCCCGCCGGGCCGCCTCCTGTCAATCCCCGCGCGTCCGACAGACCGCTACACTCTGTTGCAAACCGTTACTTGAGTCGGACCCGGGCGGCCGGTATCTTGCACCCATGCGCTGACCTACTGGTCGGCCTAGGCGGCCCCTCCCTCCCACCTCCTGACAGGCCGTCTGAAAGCCCCTTGACCCCCCGACAAGGGGCTTTCGCCTTTCTGGCGTCGGCAAACCTGGCGTTTCCAATTAGATGCCGAGGTGCCCAGCGTGTCGCTGGCAGAAAAGTGCTCCGGCCCGAAGGCCAATGTCGTAGAGCCGCTCCAGGTTTGAGGACGACCAGTCGAGAACATCGGGCCAGTCCTTGTCCGGAATCCCTTCCAGGAGCGGTACCTTGAGCAGGCGCCGCTTTTCCTTGCCGGTCCGAAAATCGACGTTGTGGACTTTCTCGAAGAGCTTGACGTCGTCCCGGGCGATGGCAACCAGGGGAGTAATGATCGATTTCACCCAAGCGTCGTAGAGATGGCGCGGCGGCCGGATGAGTTTCTCGGAGCCGAGGATATCGAAAATGACCAGTGTCTCGATATCTTCATGGAGGCCGGTCTCCCTTTCCTTGCCGCGATGGAGAAAGGTTTTCACGGGCGCCAGTTCCCTATTCCCCCCTGCCGGAGCAGATTTTTCCGCGACCAGCGCGCGAAAATTAATAGTGTCGATGGCCGCCCCCTCAATGTAATCCTCGCCATCGATGCGGTAGGGGGGATAGATGAGAGGGAAGGCGAGGGCAGCGCGGAAGTGCTCGGCGCTCAATTCCTGTTTGCCCCAAATCGTCATCTTGCCTCGGGTGACGTTGAAGGCGTTGACATAGAACTCGCCGGGAATGTTGGGCAGGGACGCGAAGTCGATGACCGACTCGGCAAAGGGAACGTGGGCACAAAGCCCCTGGCTGAGGGGGCCAGTATCACTGGGCGTGAGCGTCGCCCAGACCAGTTGCAGCCAATCTCCGATCAATTTTTCCGGCTCCTGGTGCCACCCCTGTCCGAGGACCTCCCGCGCGAAGGGGTTGAGGGCCAGCCATTCCCGAAAGACCTCTGCAGCCGGGCCTGGTTTGAGGAACACCTTGTAATTGACCGGCAGCACGCCGTAAATGGCGTCGGCGATTCCCAGGCGGGTGGTATGGCGCAGAGCTTCCAACGGGGTCCGGCCGCCTGCTGGCGCCCGGTACAAAAGCCCGATCAGGGCACCGGCCCCCGAGGTCGATACCACGTCAAACTCCACTCCGGCCTCGATCAGGGCCACCAATGCCCCGGCCATCAAACTGGCATTGGGCGCGCCGCCGCCGATGAGCAGAGCTTTCTTCGCTTTCGCAGATGTGCGCTTTGGTTCCTGCATGGTCTTTCCCCCACTGTCCCACGGAAAAAAACTCGCTTTGGCGCCGCCAGCCTAGCAGTCGCGCCGCGGGCTGAAAAGCCGGGGTATTTGAACGGGAGACCCTATCGGCCGTCGATGGCCAACGATAAGCGGTGGAATAAAACGCGCCACCGCCTGTTGACGACTATGCCCCTCAACCTCAACAGGAGAAAACCATGAAACACGTTCTGAGCTTCGCCCTAGCCCTCGCAACCGCTTCCGTCGCATACGCCGACGCCCCCGCCCGCATGCAGGGCGGCATGCTGGTGGGAGGCAACGGAATGACGCTCTATGTCTTCGACAAGGATGAGGCCGGCAGCGGCAAAAGCGTCTGCAACGGCAAATGCGCCGAGAATTGGCCGCCCCTGGCGGCTGCCGATGGCGACAAGGCGAGCGGCGACTTTTCGGTCATCGCCCGCGACGACGGCAAGAAGCAATGGGCCTTCAAAGGGAAGCCGCTCTACTTCTGGATCAAGGACCAAAAACCCGGTGACACCACCGGCGAAGGTTTCAACAACGTCTGGCACGTGGCAAAGTAAGGCGCCATGACGAGCTTTGCCGATCACCTGCCCCGCCTGCGGCGATACGCCCGCGCGTTGACCGGCGACCGCCATGCGGCCGACGACCTCGTCCAGGATACCTTGGAGCGGGGCTGGGCAAAGCTCTCCCTCTGGCGCCCGGGGAGCCGGCTTGACTCCTGGCTTCTGACCATCATGCACAATCTTTTCGTCAATCAGTATCGCAGCCGTCCTCCGCCAACCGAAACTCTCGACGATCTTTACTGCGAGCCGGCAGCGCGGGCCTCCCAGAACGACGGCCTCGAAGTGCGGGATCTGACACTTGCCCTCACGCGCCTCCCCCCCGAGCAGCGCGAGGTGCTGCTGCTCGTCACGCTGGAAGAACTCTCCTACGCCGAAACCGCCCAACTATTGGGCGTCCCCATCGGCACTGTCATGTCCCGGCTGGCCCGCGGCCGGGAGAAATTGCGCGCCCTGCTCGCCGAAGGGAGCGGCACGACGCGCCTGAGGATTATCAAATGAACGCCCCCATGCCTCCCAGCGAGGACGAACTCCACGCCTACGTCGACGGCCAGCTTGACCCGCTCCGTCGCGATTCGGTCGCCGCCTGGCTCGCCGGCAATCCTGCGGATGCCCTGCGAGTGGCTGCCTGGCAGGAGCAAAAGGCCTTGCTCTTCGCGGCGTTCGATCCGGTACTCGACGAATCAGTGCCCGCTCATTTGCAGGACGCGGCGCTTCCCCCGCGAGGCGGGCGCCCCCAGTCTTTCCGATTCGCGGCTGCAGTCGGTTGGCTGGCCTTGGGCGGCCTGATCGGCTACGGCCTTGGCCACTCGCCGCTGACCCGGGACTCTTCTCCGGCGCCCCTTGCCCGCAGCGCCGCACTGGCACATGTGGTGTATACCCCGGAAGTTCGGCATCCGGTCGAAGTCGGGGCCGACCAGGAGGCGCATCTGGCGCAGTGGCTCTCCAAGCGTCTGGGGACTCCCCTCACGGTCCCGCAATTGGTAGCAGACGGCTTTCGCCTGGTCGGCGGCCGCCTGCTGCCGGGCGAAAGCGGCCCGGTCGCCCAGTTCATGTACGAAGACGGGAGCGGCAAGCGCCTCACGCTGTACGTGCGCACCGACGCCAACGAAAACCGCGAGACGGCGTTTCGCTACGCCCTTGAAGGCAAGGTGGGAGTCTTCTACTGGCTGGACGGACGCCTCGGCTACGCCCTTTCCGGGGAACTGCCGCGGGAACGGCTGCTGGCGATTGCCGAGAGCGCGTATCGTCAGTTGAATCCTTGAGTCGCTCGCTTCAAGGGCCTCTGGCGCATGGGCGTGAGTCCCTTGGGCGATGCGTCCCGCCTCCCGATTTTTGCCGATCTTCCGCCCTTGTCAGCGACCGGGCACTGGAGTAACTTGGACCGCTGACTCCGGTGTGCCACACCCGCTCGCTGCGGCACCTCGCGGCCCCCGGCCAGATCACCCCCAGCTTCGGGGGCGTTGCGCGAAACGCGCCGGCTCTCTTAAAGAGTGGCGGCAATCCAGACCCCCATTTTTCCGGGTACTCCGTGGCCACAAGCGACGAAACATCTCCTTCTTCGCCCCACGCTCGGCCCTGGCCAGAGGCAGGCGCGCCGGTGCCGATGCCGGGCATTCTGCGCCGCCTTTTCCCTTCCCTGACCCTCGTATTCGGCATTCTCGCGGTGCTGGTGCTTTGGGGTGTGATCGGCGTCGGTCTCACCGCGGTCGAGCGAGCCGAAGCGGATGCCGCGCGCCGGGTACTGGGCAATCTGGCGCGTTCCTTCGATGGCCACGTCGAGCGATCTCTGGACAACATCGACCAGATTCTCGCTGTTCTCGCCCGTGCTGCCGTGCGCCGGGGCATCCCCGGCGATTTGAGCGAAATCCTGGGTGAGCGGGTGGCTGACGACCCACTGTTTCACTATCTGGCGCTGGTGGATGGTGACGGCGTGGTGCGTGCACGAACGGGCACGGGGCTTCCCGCGAACGTGGCCGATCTGCCCTTCTTCAGCCAGCAGGCGACGCGAGCGGATGGCGGTCTGCTGATCAGCGCCCCGGTTTCTGGAACGGGCCCGGGAAAGTCCTCGATCCTTCTCTCCCAACGCATCGTGCGTGACGATGGAGGCTTTGGCGGAGTAGCGGTCGCCGCGGTGTCACCTGAGTACTTCACGCGCTTCTATGGCGGTTTTGACCTCGGCATGGGGGGAACCATAGCTCTGGTGGGGCTGGATGGCGTAGTACGGGCGCGCTTTGTGCGGCGCACGGGAGAGGAGCCGGATTCCGGCGAAGGTCTGGGCCGCGATTTCGCGCCGAGCGCCCTGCGGGAATTGATTCGCCGCGAGCCCGTGGGAACGCTGAGCGGTCCCAGCGTCATAGACGGCGTACCCCGTTTCTACGCCTACCGGGTCATGGACCGCTACCCGCTGGCTGTCGTCGTCGGCATGACGGAGGCCCACGTCTTCTCGGCGCTCATGGAGCGCCGCCGCATGCTGGTCGGACTGGGGGTGACCGCCAGTCTGGTGATTCTCCTGCTCACCTTCCTCCTGCATCGCCACTCGACCCGCCTTTACCAGGCGGAACGCCGGGCAAGCCAAGCCCTGGAACAAGTGCGCCTGAGCGCCAAGGTCTTCGAGGAAAGCAGCGACGGAATCATGATCTGCGATGGTGACAATCGCATTCTGGCCGTCAACCGGGCTTTTTCCACCATCACGGGATACACCGCAGACGAGGTTCTGGGACGCAATCCCCGCTTCCTCAGTTCCGGCGCGACCCCGCCGGAAACCTACCAGGCGCTCTGGGCGAGTCTGAAGGAAACCGGCGCCTGGCACGGCGAGGTGGTCAATCGCCGCAAAGACGGGGAAAAGTACCCGGAGTGGTTGTCGGTGTGCGAAGTCCGCGACGAAAAGGGAAACAGTACCCACTTCATCGGCATTTTTTCCGACGCGACCGCCCACAAATTCGATGGCAAACGCCTGCATTTCCTGGTGCACTACGATGCCCTGACGGAGCTCCCCAATCGGGTGCTCCTGGGCGATCGACTCGAACAGGCGCTCGCGGGGGCCCGGCGCACCGGACGCGGGGTGGCGGTACTCTTCATCGACCTCGACAACTTCAAGCCGGTCAACGATGCGCATGGGCACGAGGCAGGAGACCGCCTGCTACAGGCAGTGGCCGCGCGGCTGCGTTCGGTCATTCGCGAGACGGACACCCTCGCCCGCCTGGGGGGCGACGAGTTCGTCCTGGTCATGCCTGAGCTCGAGTACGACGGTTACGCCGAAGTCGTGGCGGAGAAGTGCCGCGCCGTCTTCGATTCCCCCTTCATCATCGCGGGGCAGGAAATTCGGGGGGCCGCCAGCATCGGTATCGCCCTGGCGCCCGCGGATGGGGAGGATGCTCAAAGTCTGATGGCGGCGGCCGATCGCGCCATGTACGCCGCCAAGGAAGCGGGGCGGGGGGCAGCGCGCGCGTTGAGCGGGCGGAGCGGCTGAGTCGAAGCCGGGTGCGCGCCGGCGCGCTCAGGTGCCGAGATCGGGTTCGGCCAACACGAGCGGCTGCGGATTGCTGCGGTCGGCGAGAAGGGCGCTGATTTGCTCCGCGGTCAACGGCCGATGAAAGAGATAGCCCTGACCGATACGCCCCCCGAGAGCGACCACGGCCTTGGCCTGCCTAGGCGTCTCGATCCCCTCCACCACAACGTTCATGCCCAAGCCGCCAGCCATGCCGAGAACGGCACGGACGATGGCTTCGGAACTAGCGTCGCCGGGGAGTCTGGTCACGAAGCTGCGGTCGATCTTCAAATTGGCGATGGGAAATTTCGTGAGATAGGTGAGGGACGAGTACCCGGTACCGAAGTCGTCCAGCGACCATTCGATTCCCGCTGCCGCGAGCCTGTGCAGCATCGATTTTGGAATACGCTTCTCGTTGAGGATCAGGCTTTCGGTGATTTCCAGCTCAAGTTTCGGACGCGGCCGCCCTGCTGCTGCCAAGGCCGTCACCAGGTCGTCGACGAAGCCCTCCTCGTCAAGCTGGCGGCCGGAGACATTGATCGCGACCCGCGGTGGATCCAGCCCGGCATCGCGCCAGCCGGCCCAATCCTGGCAGGCGCGGTTCATGATCTGGCGGCCGAGGGCGACGATCAGCCCGGAATCTTCCGCCACCTGGATGAACTGGACGGGCGGGACCAGCCCTTGTTCGGGATGTTGCCAGCGCACCAGGGCCTCCAGCCCGACGATGCGGCCACTCGCGATTTCCACCTGGGGCTGATACATGAGGAAAAATTCCCCGTTCTCGATGCCCCGGCGCAGATCGCCCTCCAGCGCCAGACGCCGGTTGGCGTGTTCCAGGAGATCCGAGGTGTAGATGCAGTAGTCGCTCTTGCCGCCTGCCTTGGCCTGATACATGGCGATGTCGGCAAAGCGCAGGAGATCGTCGAGATCGGTCGTCTGCTCGGGAAACAGGGCAATGCCCGCGCTGATCCCGACGTGCAGCGTATGGTCGGCGACGGCGTAAGGTTGCGCGAGCTTCTCGATCAACTTGCTCACGACTTCTACGGCGTCCCGCAGGGTACGGATATTCTCCAGGATGACAGTGAACTCGTCTCCGCCCAGGCGGCAAACCAGATCGCCCTTGCGCAGGAGCGTGGAGAATCGTTCACCGACCTCGCGCAGGAGCAGATCGCCAACCTGGTGTCCAAGCGTGTCGTTGACCACCTTGAAATCATCGAGATCCAGGTAGACCAGGGCGAGGTGGGTATTGAGGCGGCGTGCCCGCTCGGCGGCACGCGGCAGTTCCTTCTGGAAATAGACCCGATTGGCCAGCCCGGTGACCGAATCGTAATGTGCCAGATGGTCGAGCAGTTTTTCCGTCCGCGCCCGCTCGCGCAGTTCGTTGTCCAATCGGGCGGTCTTCTGCTGCAAGGTATCAAGCATGTCGTTGAAGGTACGCGCGAGATCGGCAATCTCCCGCGGGCCGCTGAGTGCGGCGCGCTTGTCCAGTTCCGGCGTACCCGAAAGCTCCACCGCCAGCTTGGACAGCGCGACGATGGGGCGCGCCAGCCACTCACCGGCTTTGGCCAGGGCGGTGCGCATGGCGAAGACGGCGAGCAGCGTCAGGACGCCCAGGCTGGCGACCAGGATGAAGAGGTAGCGGTAGAGGGTGTGGAACACCAGATCGACGTAGAGCACCCCTGCGAAACCCTGCTTGCCGCTTATCGCCCGCGAAAGCCGGAGGGAGTCGAGATCAACCTGGGTTTCGTTGGGAAGTGGCGCGGTGGCGGGAATCGGGAAGGCCTTGCCGGCCCCGCTGCTGACCGTCGCGAGCGGCTGGCCATCTGCTCCGTAGACCGCCGCAGCGCGCAAATCACGCATCGCCGCCCAGCGTTCAAGGGTTTCCACGACCGCCCCCGGGCGGCCGGAGTCCCCGGCGACGGCAAGCACCTCGACCAGACTGGCGGTCTGCTCCTGCACGCTTTCGACCTGGAGTCCGCGTAGGTAGTAAAAGGCGAATCCGGCAACCGCCACGGCGGCCAGGACGACCACGGCGACCACGGCGGGAAAGGCCATGGAAACGATCTGCGAAGGTATCGACGCTTCGCTCTGGGTTGTCGACCGGCTCAAAGCGGTGTCCGGAAGGAGGGATCGGAAGGTCTGGCGGCCCGAGTGTACGGGGTATGCCGCGTGCAAGCATACACCTCGGGGTGGGCGCCCTGGTAACTGCTTGCGGGTTAACCCCGGTATTGACGATCACGCACTGCGAAGTCCCCGCTTCTCCCGCTAAGGCTCGGACTCCCCCGCGTCAATCGAGATACGAGCGGGCCGCTTCGTAGCGCTGCGCAAAATAGCGGTCGCTCATGCGGTCGACGCGCACGCGCCCCTTGGTGGACGGCGCATGGATGAAGCGATCGTCGCCAATGTAGATTCCGACATGGGACCAGGGCCTGTTGCGGGTATTGAAGAACACCAGATCCCCGGGTTGCAGGGCGTCGCGGCCCACCGGCCGGCCTTGGCGGGCAAGGTCGGCGGCGCTGCCCGCCATCCGGATTCCCGCCGCCTGATCGTAGACGTAGGAGACCATGCCGCTGCAGTCGAGGCCCGCCTCGGGATTCTTGCCGCCGAAGCGATATCCGGTATCTACCAATCCCAAGGCGTAGAGCACGATATCCGCGCCGCGACCATCCGCTTCGCGAACGATGGCCGTCGGACCCGCTTCGGCGCCACGCCGAGCCTCCGGCGGTGCCGTACCACAGGCTGTGAGTCCGAGAATCAGAAGGGAAGCCGGAAGCGCAAGGGCTCGCACTTGATAAAAATTCTAAATAATTGCCGTAACACCACGTTTTATATGAATATTTGCCAAACTTCAAGTGAGTCGCCGCACTTCTGGGGTTACAGGCCGAGTTCGTCCCACATCGCGTCAACGCGCCTCTTCACGGTATCGTCCATGACGATCGGACGTCCCCACTCGCGAGCGGTCTCGCCGGGCCACTTGTTGGTGGCGTCGAGGCCCATCTTGGAGCCCAGACCCGCCACCGGGCTGGCGAAATCGAGGTAGTCGATGGGCGTGTTTTCCACCAGGGTGGTGTCGCGGCGGGCATCCATACGGGTGGTGATGGCCCAGATCACCTCCTTCCAGTCGCGGATATCGATGTCGTCGTCGACAACGATGATGGTCTTGGTGTACATGAACTGGCGCAGGAAGGACCAGATGCCGAACATAACCCGCTTGGCATGTCCGGCGTACTGCTTGCGGATGCTGACCAGCGCCATGCGGTAGGAGCAGCCCTCGGGCGGCAAATAGAAATCGACGATTTCCGGATATTGTTTCTGGAGCAGCGGGACGAACACTTCGTTCAGCGCCACCCCAAGAACCGCCGGCTCGTCCGGCGGCTTACCGGTGTAGGTACTGTGATAGACGGGATTACGCCGCGTGGTGATTCGCGTGATGGTAAAGACCGGGAACTCGGCCTGCTCGTTGTAGTAGCCGGTGTGGTCGCCGTAGGGCCCTTCGATGGCCGTCTCGCCCGGGTGAATCACGCCTTCGAGCACGATCTCGGCGGAAGCCGGCACTTGCAGATCGGAGCCGAGGCAACGCACCAGATCGGTCTTCCCGCCACGCAACAGGCCTGCGAACTGATACTCGGACAGGCTGTCGGGAACCGGCGTCACCGCGCCGAGTATGGTCGCCGGGTCACAGCCGATGACCACCGCCAGCGGAAAGGGCTGCCCCGGATTCACCAACTGATGATCGCGAAAATCGAGCGCCCCGCCGCGATGCGCCAGCCAGCGCATGATCACCTTATCGCGCCCCAGTACCTGCTGCCGATAGATGCCGAGATTCTGCCTCGCCTTGTGGGGACCGCGGGTAACCACCAGGCCCCAGGTGATCAGCGGCGCCACGTCTCCGGGCCAGCAATGCTGAACGGGAAGCCGCGAGAGATCGACGTCCTTGCCTTCCCAAACCACCTCCTGACACGGAGCCGATGAGACCGTTCGCGGTGCCATGTTGAGCACCTGCTTCAGGACCGGCAGTTTTTCCCAGGCGTCCCTCAGGCCCTTGGGAGGCTCGGGCTCCTTCAAATAGGCGAGCAGTTTCCCGACTTCCCGCAGCGCCTGCTTCCAGTCGCCTTCCTCACCCATCCCGAGGGCCACACGCTCGGGGGTACCGAAAAGATTGGCCAGTACCGGCATGGCGTGGCCCTTGGGATTCTCGAAAAGTATGGCCGGCCCGCCGACACGCAGGACGCGGTCACAGATTTCGGTCATTTCCAGGCGAGGATCGACTTCCCGAGCGACACGACGAAGCTCCCCACGGGATTCGAGTTGCGACACGAAGTCGCGCAGATCATGGTATTTCATGGCATGGAAGGATCAGGAATGCGGAAACAACGATGCCCAAAAGGTCGCGCAAAGGCAAATTCGCGCAAGGTCCGCGAGTGGGTACTCGATTCAGGGCGCCCTGCGATCACTCAAAGAAGACTCGTCAGCATCTTGGTCGCGAGCAGGGCGAGGAAGGCGCCGAATGCGCGCTTCAGCCGCCCCACCGGAAGGCGGTGGGCGAGCCGCGCCCCGACGGGAGCCAGCAGGATGCTCAGGGTGACGATGCCGACGAAGGCCGGCAGATAGACGTAGCCGAACGTGTAAGGGGGCAAGCCGCCTTCCCTGAGACCGGCGGCGATGTACCCGACGACGCCGGCCAGGGCGATGGGGAAACCCATGGCCGCGGAAGTGCCGACCGCCGTATGGACGGCCACATTGCAGAAGACCATGAAGGGTACAGAAAGGAAGCCGCCGCCCGCCGCCACCAGACTGGAAACGAGACCGATCGTCAGGCCGACGGCCAACAGTCCTGCCGGGCCGGGCAGGGCGCGATGGGGCTTGGGACGGGCGTCGAGCATCATCTGTGCGGCCGCAAAATAGACGATCACCACAAACGCGGCGGCCAAAGGCCGTGAGGGAACCTGTCCGGCAACCAGAGACCCTCCCAGCGTACCGACCACGAGCCCCGGCACCATCGCACGCACAACGCGCCAATTCACCGCCCCGCGGGCGTGGTGGGCGCGCATGCTCGACAGCGAGGTCAGTACGATGGTCGCCATCGAAGTGCCCAGGGCGAGATGCATCACTTGATCGGCAGGTATTCCCTGGGCGGTGTAGATCATGAAGAGGAAAGGAACCAGGGTCATGCCGCCGCCCACCCCGAAGAGGCCGGCAACAAAGCCCCCGAAAATTCCGAGGAGCGGATAGGCAAGCCACCACAGACTCACGGCGCCCCCAGCAGGGCGCTGATGAAGGTCCATTCCGGCTCGGCGACCGGAGTGATCGACAAGCGGTTTCCCGGCGCAAGGAGGCGCATACCCGCCAGTTCGGGATAGCCGCGCATCGCCGCCAGAGAAAGGAATGCCGTACGGGCAACCAAGGCCACATCGACCAACACCCAGCGCGGCGCTTCCCGACGCGCACGCGGATCAAAATAGGGGCTCGCCGGATCGAACTGGGTGGCATCCGGGTAGGGCGATGAACAGACTTCGCAAATACCGGCAATGCCAGGCACCGCGCAGCCGGAATGGTAGAACAGCACCGGGTCGCCCACCGACATCGCGTCGCGCATGAAATTGCGCGCCTGATAATTGCGCACGCCAAACCAGGGAACCCTGCGCCCCGGGCGTGCAGCCAGGTCGTCAATGGACACCTCGTCCGGCTCGGACTTCATCAGCCAGTAGCGCACCTTAAGCGGCGCTCCAAAAAAGGAAACGGGCGGCAGGATTTCCTGCCACCCGTCACACAAGCCAGAAAACTGGCCCCCGCGAGTGCCGTCAGGCCGGCATCCTGAACCTGGGTCCAGAGTGGTCGCTTTCCTCCCGCATCAGGTGCCTCCGGCGGAGGAGGCTCACAACAGCGGTCTAGACGGTCCGCAACCGATGCCAATCAGCATTGGTCCAAGGAATATATGGCCAAAACAAACACCGCAGGGGACGCTCGGCGGTCGGGGCCGTGAGACCAGTCCTTCAAAGGTCGAACTGGCTTTGCGGTCCCAGCACGGCATCGAGCCGTGCTCCCATGGCGTCGATTCTACGCTTCGTCTCGGCGCTGGCAAGTCCGTCGTCAGACTCAGTAGATTCGGGCGCTCGCGCCGCAGTCAATTGCTCGTGGGCGATGTTGAGCGCGGCCATGACGGCGACACGCTCGGCAATGGTGTTCTTGGTGCGCTGGGCGATGTCGCGCATGCGACCATCCACCAGATCCACCGCCGCCAGGAGTGCCTCGCGCTCTTCAGGCTGGCAGGCGACACGGTACTCCCGTCCCATGATCTTGACGTCGAGAAAATTGCCGGCGCTCTCCATCAGGCCTCCTCGGGCAGTTTATCCAACAGGGCTTCGAGGCGGTCGCGGGCTGCACTCATTCGCTGGTGCAGGGCCAGGCGTTCGTTCTCGGCAGTCGCAAGCTGATTGCGCAGGACGTCGTTCTCGGCGCGCAGCCGGTGAACGAGGGCGAGCGCCTGCTCGATCTTGCCTTCCAGGGCGTCCAGTTCGCTGATCATGGGCGGCACTATAGAGGCAAAAACAGAATACCGTCAAGGAATAAGCCCATGTTCTGAAAGTGGATTGTTGGAAAACCCATGGGCGTGCTGCGCGCGGGCTCTGGTATCATTCCGCCCGTGTCAGGTGCCGCAGGAGGGATCTCCGACTGCGGTTAAACGGGAAAGCGGTGCGTCCCCCTTTTGGGGATCATTCCGCTGCTGCCCCCGCAACGGTAAGCGAGTGCGGACAGGCCATCACGCCACTGGGTTCAACCTGGGAAGGCGGCCAGTCAAGACTCGCGAGCCCGGATACCGGCCTTGCACATCCAGCGAAGGGCCGCGGGGAGGCGGTGCCGGGCTCCCCGCCCATTCTCCTTGCGACGCTTCTACCGTCAGCCACCGGCGCGCGGGGACGCCCGCCGGCAAAGGAGAATCATGAAATCCAGATCTGCATGTCTGGCAGCGCTGCTGCCTTCCCTTTTCATTTTCCCGGTCCAGGCCGAAACCGAGTCCCGCCTCGAACCCCTCGTCGTCACCGCGACGCGCTTCGACGACGCGGCCGCCGGCGCCGCCGCCAATGTCGTCGTGATCGACCGTGAGAGCATCAACCGCAGCGGTGCGACCACCCTTCCCGATGTGCTTAGGAACGTCGCCGGCGTGCTGGTGCGCCCGCTCTACGGCTCCATTGGCGCCGACACCGCCATCGACATGCGCGGCTTCGGCGATGGTGGCTCGCAACGCACGCTGGTGCTGCTCAACGGGCAAAGGCTCAATCCCCTCGACCTTTCGAGCGTCGACTGGGGCCTCGTTCCCCTGGACAGCGTCGAGCGGGTCGAAGTCATCAGCGGCAGCGGCGCGATCCTCTATGGCGACAACGCCGTCGGAGGCGTCATCAATATCATCACCGCCCCGCGCAAGGAGGGTGGCAGCGTCCTCCTGGGCGGCGGCAGCCGGGACAGCCGCCAGGCCGCGGCAAATCTTTACCGGCGCCTCGGCGCCTTCGATCTCGCCCTTGGCGCAAATCGCCAGACGACGGACGGATGGCGCGACAACAACCGGCAAGAGCGCAGCAGCGCCAATGCTCGCCTGGGTTTCAACTTCCAACGCGGCGAGGCTTTTGTGGACCTCAATTGGTCGGAGCTCGATGCCGGTCTTCCCGGCGCCCTGACGGAAGCGCGCTATCGCGCCAATCCGCGTCAGGCAGAAACTCCGGATAGCAAGGCCCGGAGAACGGTCGCCCTGGTGCGCCCCGGGGTGGCCTGGCAGATTTCCGACAACTTGAGTCTCGCCGCCGAAGTCGCCTTCGGGGACATCGGAAACGAGGGCTGGTATTCGAATTTTTCCTACTTCGACGATCGTCGGACCGATACCCTGTCCTTCACCCCGCGCCTGCGCTGGCAGCACGGCCTGGGAGACCTGACCAGCGTTACGACGCTGGGCGTGGACTACTACGCCGGTGAACTCGAATCCAGACAGGCGAGTTCTCCCCATGGCGCAGTCAATAAGGTCGTCCGTCTCGACCAGACGAGCCGTGGCCTCTATTTCCAGAATCGTACCGAATTGAATCGCGACGTCAGCCTGACACTGGGCGTGCGGCGCCAGACCCTCGATCAAACGGCCCGCGACAGCACCGGCGCACGGCGCGCCAACGATCACGCCCAGAGTGTTGGCGAGGCCGGCGTGAGCGTCCGGATCGTGCCCTCCCTGCGAGTCTTCTCCCGGGTCGGGCGCACTTTCCGCTTCGCCAATCTGGATGAATTGACGACTTTCGGCGGCTTCGTCAGTGAGGACTTGCGGCCGGAGCGCGGTCGCTTCGTGGACATCGGCGGGCAATGGTCGGGAAGCCGGCACACCCTGAAGGTCACGGCCTACAGACTGAGCATGGAAGACGAAATCGCCTTCAACAACTTCACCTTTCAAAACGAGAACCTGGCCCGCACCCGCCACCGAGGCATCGAAGCAAACGGTAGCGTCGACCTTGACGCACACTGGCAACTGAGCGGTGGCGTCAACGCCCAGTCCGCCGTGTTCCGGGACGGCGTCGACAAAGGCAATCGCATTCCCCTCGTGCCTTCCTGGCAGGCGAATACCGGCCTTCACTTCCAACCCGTCGCCGAATGGCGCTTCACGCTCCTCGCGCAGCATGTGGGAGAGCGCCATTTCGGCGGCGATACGGCCAATGCGCGTGCGCGCCTGCCGGCCTATACGGTCACCGATTTCGTCGTTGCCTGGCAACACGCGGACTGGACCTTGAGGGCGCGGATCAATAACCTCAGCGACCGGCGCTATGCGCCTACCGGCTACGATTTCGGCTTCGGTGCGAGCTACTATCCCGCCGATGGTCGCAGCTTCTTTGCCGATCTGCGCTACGCTTTCTGACCCCGTGCCCTCCCGCCGCCGCGCCCTCCTCATCGTTCTCGCCCTCGGCGGTCTGGCGCTCGCCGCCCTGGTTGGCGCCCTGGCCGCCGGGACCGTCCCGGTGGGGGTGGAAGCATTGCTCGCCGCCCTCGCGGGTGGAGAAGGCCCGGCGGCGACCATCGTCCTCGAACTGCGATTGCCCCGTGCCCTCGTGGGCTTCGCCTGCGGGGGACTGCTGGCCCTGTCCGGTAGCCTGATGCAGAGCCTGCTGCGCAACCCGCTGGCAGACCCCTATGTGCTCGGGGTCTCCGGCGGTGCCGGGGTGGGCGCCCTGATCGCCCTCTTGTTGGGCCTCTCCACGCTGGGCGTGAGCGGCCTCGCCTTCGCCGGCGCCCTGGCCGCCATGCTGGCCGTTTTTGCCCTCGCCCATGGCGATGGCAGTTGGACGCAAACCCGCCTGCTCCTGACCGGGGTGATCGTCGCCGCCGGCTGTGGCGCGGTCATCACCCTGCTTCTGGCGCTGGCGCCGGAGGGCCAATTGCGGGGCATGCTCTTCTGGCTCATGGGCGACCTCGCCCAGGCAGGGGACTGGCGCGGCCCCATCGGGATCCTAGCAGTCTGCCTTGCCGTCGCCATGCCGCTCGCCAGGGAACTCAACCTCCTCGGCCGCGGACTCCTGCAGGCCGAAGCGCTGGGCGTCGCCGTCGGGCGACTGCGCGTGCTGATCTACTTCCTGGCGTCGCTGGCGACCGCGACGGCGGTGACCGCGGCGGGCGCAATCGGCTTCGTCGGGTTGCTGGTGCCACACCTGGTTCGCCTCGCGGTGGGTGGCGATCTGCGCCTCCTGCTTCCGGCCGCCACGCTGGCCGGCGGAAGCCTGTTGGTGTTGGCCGACACCTTGGCGCGTACCCTCCTCGCCCCGCAGCAACTGCCGGTGGGCGTCCTGACCGCCCTCATCGGCGTTCCGACTTTTCTGGCCGTCCTCGCGAGGCAGCGCCCGTGAATCCGCTCCTGGAGGCACGCCGCCTGAGCGTCGAAATCGGGGGGCGCCGCGTGGTGAGCGACCTCGATCTCGTTGTCACCGCCGGAGAGTCGCTGGCCATCCTGGGGCGCAACGGCGCCGGGAAATCCACCCTGCTGACCACCCTGTCCGGCTTGCGTCCGGCCGCCGCCGGGGAGGTTCTCCTGGGCGGGGAATCCTGCCGCCGCCTCGCTCCGCGATGCGCAGCCCGGCGGCGCGCCTGGCTTTCCCAGTCGCAGGGCGACCCTTTTGGCAGTACGGTGCTGGAAACGGCGCTTTCCGGCCGCCACCCTCACCTCGGACGCTGGGAGTGGGAAAGCGCAGCCGACGCGGTCCTTGCCCGAGCCGCCCTCGCAGCGGTGGGTCTAGGCGGTCTGGAGGGACGTTCGGTGGCCACCCTGTCCGGGGGAGAGCGCCAGCGGCTGGCGATCGCCACCCTCCTTACCCAGGATCCTCCGCTCTACCTCCTGGACGAACCGCTTTCCCATCTCGATCTCAGCCACCAGGTGAGCCTGCTCGAATTGTTCGCGAGCCGCGTCCGCGCGCGCGGCATCGGCGTGGTGATGGTTTTGCATGATCCTGGCCTCGCCCATCGCTTCTGCCAGCGCGCCCTTCTGCTGCACGACAACGGCCACTGGGAACTGGGGCCAGTCGCCGAAACCCTGAACAGCGCGAAGCTCTCGGCGCTCTACCAGCACCCGCTCACCCGCGTGGACACGGCCTCCGGGCCCGCCTTCATACCCGGATAGCTGCGAGGTCGACGGGACTTACTCTGCGTGCGGCCCGCCTGAACTGAAGCGGCGGCAGGCGTGGAATTCCGCGTTAGACTACGGCGTCCGCACGGGAAGGGAGCGAGGATGGCGATCAGGAAGGCAGTGAGCAACCTGCGCGCCAGTTGGCTGGTAGTCATCTTCGGGCTGCTGGCGATGACCACGCTAACCGTCGCCGCAGTACTTTCCACGTTCGCCCTGCGGGAAAGCGAAATAGACGCCTGGCGCAAGCAGTTGGGCAGCTTGTCCGTCGTCCTGGCTGAGCACGCCGCTCAGACGGTTTCCTCCGCCTACGTCGTTCTGGACGCAGTCACTGAGCGGGTCGAACAGGCCGGTGTCACAAACCGGGACGATCTGCGTCGCAAACTCTCCAGCCTTGAAGTCCACCGAATGTTGCGGGAAAAGATCGCCGGGCTGCCCCAGGTGGATGTCGCCGCCATCGTGGCCGCGAACGGGGACAACATCAACTTCAGCCGTAGCCACCCGGTGCCCCAGATCAATCTTGCCGACCGGGACTATTTTCTGGCGCAACGGGACAATCCCGAACTGCGCAATTTCATCAGCCAGCCGGTCCGCAATCGCGGCAACGGCAAATGGACCTTCTACATCAGCCGTCGCCTGAACGACGCTCAGGGCAATTTTCTGGGCCTTGTCCTGGTCGGCATGTCGGTAGAAGTGTTCACCCAATTTTACGAGCGCGTGGCGCGCAACCTGGGCGAAGGCGCGCTCATCAGCCTCTACCGGGACGATCTCATGCTGCTCACCCGCTGGCCCCACAAGGACGACCTGATCGGCACAGTGAATAACACCGGATCGACGCACCTCGTCATCCGCGTCCAGGGCAAGCACGACGACGTGGTGCTCCTGGACTCCCCACGCTTCACGGATCGTAGCGAAACCTTGCGTCTGGCTGCCCCGCGACGCGTCGACCGTTATCCTCTGGTGGTCACGCCGGTCATCACGGAAGACCTTTTCCTCGCCAACTGGCGACGTTCGGCACTTCTCCTTGCCGTCTTCACCGCGTCGTCCGACTTCGTGCTCCTCGCTTTCATGATCAGTCTGGTTCGCAATCTCCGCCGCCGGGAGGCAGACATGGAGACAATGGTCCGCCTCAAGCAGCAGGCGGAAGCGGCCAGCGGTGCCAAGTCCAGCTTCCTCGCGACGATGAGCCACGAGATTCGAACTCCCATGAACGGCATCCTGGGCATGACGGAGCTGTTGCTCATGACCGATCTGAGCGCGGAGCAGAAGGAGTACGCGCGAACGGTGCGCTCTTCCGGGCATCATCTGCTGGCGCTCATCAACGACGTGCTCGATTTCTCAAAGATCGAGGCTGGCCACATGGATGTCGAGCAGGTGCCGTTCGACATCCGCTCCCTGGTCGAGGAAGTCGCCACGCCACACAGCGAAGAGGCGCGCCGGAAAGGGATCGCGCTCGAATGCAACGTCGATGCCGAGCTTCCCGCCACCCTCCTGGGAGACCCGGTTCGCCTGCGGCAGGTGCTATCGAACTTCCTCTCGAATGCCCTCAAATTTACCGAGCAAGGCGAGGTCTCGCTGACGGTACGCCGGGAGCAGGACGCCGGAGGCGACTACTGGCGAGTCGTCGTGCGCGACACCGGCATCGGTTTGCCTTCTGATTCCGGCCGCTGGCTGTTCACGCCTTTTACCCAGGCTGATGGATCGATTACCCGCAGATATGGCGGCACCGGCCTCGGGCTGGCGATCTGCAAACGCCTCGTTGAGCTGATGAACGGGGAGATCGGAGCGCGCGGCGAGCCCGGCATGGGATCAGAGTTCTGGATGCGACTTCCTCTGCTCGTGGCGCCCGAATGCGACGAAAATGCCGATTCTATTGAGGAGCCCTGCCCCCCCCTGCCTCATGCACACATACTCTTGGTCGACGACAACGCGGTCGGTCGCAAATTGACCGCCAGCCACCTCGCAAGGCTCGGCCTCACAAGCCAGCACGCGGCGGACGGCGAGGAAGCCCTGGCCGCCCACACGGCGGGTTCCTACGATCTCATCTTGATGGACTGCCGCATGCCGGTCATGGATGGCTATGAGGCCACGCGACGTCTGCGCGCCCGGGAATCGGCCCTCGGCCTCGGGCACACGCCGATCATCGCACTCACCGCCAAGGCGGGAGCGACCGAGGAAGATGATTGCCTGGCCTGCGGCATGGATGATTACCTGCGCAAACCCCATACCCTTGCGGAGCTTCGCGCAAAACTCGCCCGCTGGCTTGCCCCGTCGCCGGGAGAACAATCATGAAGCGTTACCCGGCGAGCTTTCTCATCCTTACCGTCCTTGGAGTCCTGACGGCGATCCCGGGCGGGATCAGCGTTGCCGGCGCCGGGGCGAGCCTGCACCCGCTGCTGGCCGACCCGATGGCAGGGCTGGCACTCCTGGTTTCCGCCCTGGCCCTCATCGGATCGGGACTCTTTCCCTTCTTCATCGCGCGCCTGATGCGGCGGGAAGACCCCCACCCATAGCCCCGGGACGGCCCGGCCGGCTCAGCTCGATGCGGGCAGAAAGCGGACCAGGACGGCGTCGTGGCGCGCGATGTGATCGCGCAGCCAGTAGCCGAGCAAACGCTGCAAGCGCCGAACGAGGTCCAGCGTCTCAAGGGGATTGAGTCCTTCGGTCAACTCCTGGATGGTCAGCGAAATCGCCGCGTGGTCTTCCTTGTGCCGTTCGCAGAATTCGGGAGCAAGCTGAGCTGCTCCGCTGCTGCGCATGAGCGCTTCTTCGTGACGGAAATGATCGAGCAAATAGACCAGCAGATCGCCCAACAGATCTCCGAGATCAGCGTGGCAGGCACGCTGAAGAGCCACCTCGCAATCGCGGCAGCTGCACCGGCTTGTGGGCACCCGGCAGATGTCTTCGAGACGCCCGACGCAAGCGAGCAGGAGGCCATGCTCCAGATCGATTTCGGCATGGCCCGTGAGTAACCCCGGCGACGTTGGGGTAGGTGTACTCGGCATGGCGGGCAGGTTGGAAGGATGACTTCCGGTCGCACTCTTGGCGGTCGACCGAGCTCCGGAAGTGCCGAGCATTTTCGCAAAATACCCCTTTTCCTGCCATAGTTATTTCTGGCTATACGGCTTGGCCGGGGGCAACTTCGCGAGGCCCGCAGCACGCCCATCCTCGGCCCTGTGGATGTTAGAATTGCGGCCCCGGACAAGGGCTTTCCCTGACGGGTCCCCTCCCTCTCCCCCGCCTTCCCATCCCGCCGCTTTCCCGTCCAGACATGTTTTCCGGAATCGTCGCCGCCGTCGGCAGAATCACCCGGCTCACGCCCCGCGAGGCGGGTTTTCGCCTGACCGTCGAAGCCGGCGGGCTCGATCTGCGGGACGTAGCCCTGGGCGACTCCATCGCCCACAACGGCGTCTGTCTGACGGTGGTGGCCAAGGAGGGTGACCAGTTCTGCGTCGACGTTTCACCTGAAACCCTGGCCTGTACCGTGGGGCTCGCCGAGCCGGGGCCGGTCAATCTGGAGAAGGCGCTCCGCCTCGCCGACGTGATCGGCGGCCACCTGGTTTCCGGCCACGTCGATGGTGTCGGGGAGGTCCTGCGCTTCGATCCGGTGGGCGATAACCGCCTGCTCGAAATCCGAGCGCCGCGGGGCCTGGCCAGGTTCATCGCGCGCAAAGGCTCGATCACCGTCGATGGAACCAGCCTCACCACCAACGCGGTCAAAGGGGCCGACTTCACCATCAACCTCATCCCCCATACCCTGGAACGCACCACCCTCCACCGCCTGCAGCCGGGCAGCAAGGTGAACCTAGAGGTGGATCTGATCGCACGCTATTGCGAGCGCCTGCTCAATCCGGACGACTGACATGTCCCCGATGCACCCCGCCATTTCCACCACCGACGAAATCGTCGCCGAACTCAAGGCCGGCCGCATGGTCGTCCTGGTGGACGAGGAAGACCGCGAGAACGAAGGCGACCTCGTGATGGCCGCCGAGCACGTCTCGCCGGAAGCCATCAACTTCATGGCCAAGTACGGCCGCGGCCTGATCTGCCTGACCCTCACCCAGGCCCGCTGCAAAAAGCTGGGCCTGACCCAGATGGCGCGCAACAACGGTACGGTCTATGGCACCGCCTTCACCGTTTCCATCGAAGCGGCGGAAGGCGTGACCACCGGCATTTCCGCCGCCGACCGGGCCCGCACCATCCAGGTGGCAGTGGCCAAACAGGCCGTCGCTGAGGATATCGTCCAGCCGGGTCACGTTTTCCCCATCATGGCTCGCGAAGGCGGCGTGCTGGTGCGCGCCGGCCACACCGAGGCAGGCTGCGATCTGGCAGGGATGGCCGGCCTGGAGCCCGCCTCCGTGATCTGCGAAATCATGAACGACGACGGCACCATGGCTCGCCTGCCCGAATTGCTAGATTTTTCCAAACAGCACGGCCTCAAGATCGGCACCATCGCCGATCTCATCCACTACCGGGCGGCCTCCGAGAAACTGGTGGAGCGCGTTACCGAAAAGCCGATCCAGACCGCCCACGGGGAATTCGTTCTCCATGCTTACTTGGACCGGGCCTCCGGCGCGACCCATCTGGCCCTGGTCAAGGGCACCATCCCGCCCGGCGAGGAAACCCTGGTGCGCGTGCATGAGCCCTTGTCGGTCCTCGATTTCCTGGACCCGGGAAGCAAGCGGCAATCCTTCTCCATCGACCAGGCCCAAGCCGCCCTGGCACAGAAGGGCCACGGCGTCATCGTTCTCATGCATCGGCCGGAAGACGGCGAGGCGCTCCTCGCCCGCCTCACAGGAACCGGGCCCAAGGGGCAGATCAAGTGGGATCCGCGTACCTACGGCATCGGCGCCCAGATTCTGCGCGATCTCGGGGTCACCAAGATGCGGCTGCTCTCCAGCCCCCGCCGCATGCCCTCCATGACCGGCTTCGATCTCGAAGTCACCGGTTTCGTCACCTCCACGGCCGAGATCTGATATGCCCCGCTTCGACAACATCCACGAATTCGACATCAACCTCGCGGGAACCGGCCTCAGGGTCGGCATCTGCATGAGCCGCTTCAACCAGGATGTGGGCGAGGGACTGCTCTCCGCCTGCGTGGCCGAACTGAAGCGCCTGGGGGTGGCCGATTCCGACATGGTCATCGCCAGCGTGCCCGGCGCCCTGGAGATCCCGCTTGCGCTGCAGACCATGGCGCAGAGCGGCCGCTACGACGCCCTCGTCGCCCTGGGGGCTGTCATCCGCGGCGAGACCTACCACTTCGAGGTGGTTTCCAACGACGCCTGCCGGGCGGTGATGGAGGTCCAACTGGACACCGGCATCCCGGTCGCCAATGGCATCCTCACCTGCGAAAACGACGACCAGGCGCTGGCCCGCATGCAACCCAAGGGCAGCGACTGCGCCCAGGCCGCCGTCGAGATGGCCAATCTTCTGAAAGCGCTTGCCGATGTCCGCTAATTCCCAGGAACCCGGCGCCGCCAGGGCGCCCACCAAATCGGCCCGGCGCCGCGCCCGAGAATTCGCCCTGCAGGGCCTCTACCAGTGGCGCGTCGGCGGCCAGGACGAGGCCGCCATCGAGGCCCATCTGCCGGAGCTCGAAGGGTTCGAAAAAGCCGACAAGGCCTTCTGCCTCAAGCTCGTGCACAGCGTTCTCACCGAGCGGGAAATGCTTGCCGACCGCATTGGCGTCCATATCGACCGCGCCTTCGACGAACTCTCCCCGGTGGAAGCCTGCGTGTTGCTCATCGGCACCCTGGAACTGATCCATCACCCGGAGACACCCTACCGGGTGATCATCAACGAGGCCATCGAACTGGCCAAGGCATTCGGCGGAACCGACGGCCACAAGTACGTCAACGGCGTGCTCGACAAGTTGGCCGCCGATCTGCGGGCGGTGGAGTTCGCCGCCAGGAAGCAGGGCCGCTGAGCTTGGCCGCCGGCGTGTCCGAATTCGCCCTCATCGACCGCTATTTCAAGCGGCCCACCCCGAGTGCCGTCCTTGGCCCCGGCGACGACTGCGCTCTGCTGGCCCCGACCCCCGGGATGGAACTGGCGGCCACCACAGACATGCTTGTGGCCGGCACCCATTTCTTTCCCGATACCGATCCCTGCAATCTGGGCTGGAAGGCCTTGGCAGTAAATGTTTCAGACCTCGCCGCCATGGGCGCCCGCCCGCGCTGGGCGCTCCTCGCCGGCAGCCTGCCCGCCGCCGACGAAGCCTGGATTGCCGCCTTCGCCGAGGGCTTCTTCGCCTGTGCCGGCGCCTTCGGCCTCGACGTGGTCGGGGGCGACCTGACGCGCGGCCCCCTCAGCCTGTGCATCACCGCGCTGGGCGAGGCGGTGCCGGGTCTGGCCTTGCGGCGGAGCGGCGCGAGGCTCCGCGACGATATCTGGGTATCCGGCCGGCCAGGCCTGGCAGGCCTCGGTCTTGCCCATATTCAGGGGCGCGTGGCCCTGCCCGAACCCTGGTCACGCCTTTGCCGCACCGCCCTGGAAAAGCCCCAGCCAAGGGTGCGCCTGGGCCTTGCCCTCTGCGGCGTCGCCAGCGCCGCCATCGATGTCTCCGATGGCCTGCTGGCCGACCTCGGCCACCTCGCCGAGAGGTCCGGTCTGGCCGCCGCCGTGCGTCTCGTCCAACTTCCCCACCTCCCCAAGGGGGCGACGCCGGATGCCATTCCCCGGGCGCTCGCCCTGGAGGCTCAGTTGACCGCTGGCGACGACTACGAGCTGTGCTTCACCGCGGCACCCGATCAACGGCTCGCCATTGGTCAGATTGCCGCCGACCTCGAACTCCCGCTCTGGTGCATCGGCGAGATCGAGTCTGGGCCGGCGGGCCTTGTCACCGTCTACGACCCGGACGGCAAGGCCCTCGATTTCCCCCAGCGGGGATTCGATCACTTTGCGCGCAGCTGAACCGTGGCCACAAAGCCACCCAGCCTCAAGTTTCTCTTTGCCCACCCGGCCCATTTCATCGCCTGTGGCTGCGGCAGCGGCCTTTCCCAATGGGCGCCCGGTACGGTGGGCACGCTGTTCGCCTGGCTCAGCTTCATCCTGTTTCGACCGTGGTTCAGCGATCTGCAACTGGGAATGGGCTTCGCAGTCGCCTACGCGCTTGGCTTCTGGGCCATCGACTGCACCGGCCGCAGCCTGGGTGATCCGGACCATGGCAGCATCGTCTGGGACGAAATCGTTCCCTTCTGGATCGTTCTGCTCCTGACGCCCTCCGCATTCCTTTGGCAGGCCGCAGCCTTTGCGCTATTTCGCTTGTTCGACATCGTCAAACCGCAGCCGGCGCGCTATTTCGATCAACACGTCAAGAACGGCTTCGGGGTCATGGCAGATGATGCCGTCGCCGCAGGCTACACTCTCCTGGCGATCGCTGCCCTGCGCGTTCTCGTAACCTGAAAACGGCGCCTTGCGGACGGAATCGATTTTTGCGCCCCTCCCTATGCAGTTATATGCATAGGTTTTTTCGGAACCCTCGGGGCGACTCCCGCAAAACGGCTCGGCCGGCCTGATTCGCAGCGCCAAAACCGGCACGCCACCTGTCCCGCAACTTTACACCTGCTCCAGGATTGCGCACCTTGGGGCGTCCGCGCGTCACCGTCGAACGGCCCCTATTTCGGCTGATTCGACGCGATTTCGTCACGCAGGCGGGATTTCACAAAAACTTGCCTTATCGGCGCAAATTTGGGGCATAATTTTTGCACCCCCTGGTCTCACCCCGGTTGCGGCGAATCGGACGCGCGTCCTGCGGCACCGCATCCCCTGGCCAGAGTCCCGAACAATACCGTCGAGGAGACGTCATGCTTAAGTCACTTCACATCGACCCCGTCAAGTGCACGGGTTGCCTCCAGTGCGAGATGGCGTGCTCGTTTGAGCATACCGGAATCGTCAATCCCTCCAAATCCCGCATCAAGGTCTTCAACTTCGAACACGAGGGCCGCAAGGTGCCCTACACCTGCACCCAGTGTTCCGACGCCTGGTGCATGCATTCCTGCCCGGTGGAGGCTATCGTCCTCGATGCCGCCACTGGCGCCAAGGTGGTCAAGGAAGCGACCTGCGTCGGCTGCAAGGTGTGCACCATTTCCTGCCCCTTCGGCACCGTCAATTACATGGCAGATGTCGGCAAGGTCCAGAAGTGCGACCTGTGCGGCGGCGACCCCGAGTGCGCCAAGGCCTGCCCGACTGGCGCCATTACCTACATCGACGCGGAAGGTACCGGCATGGACCGCATGCGCGCCTGGGCCGCCAAGTCCCTTCCCGCCGCCGCTGCCTAAGGAGTAGAACATGAGCTGGAATAGAAAAGTCCTCCGCGTCAATCTGACGGCCGGAACCTGCACCCCGGAACCTCTCAACATGAAGTGGGCCGATGAATACCTCGGCTCCCGCGGGTTGGGCACCAAGTATCTCTACGAGGAAACCGACCCCAAGGTCGATCCCCTCTCCCCCGAAAACAAGATGATTATGGCCACCGGCCCGCTGACCGGCACCATGGCCTCCACCGGTGGCCGCTACACGGTCATCACCAAGGGTCCGCTGACCAACGCCATCGCCTGCTCCAACTCCGGCGGTTTCTTCGGCGCCGAAATGAAGTTTGCCGGCTGGGACATGATCATTTTCGAAGGCAAGTCCCCGAAGCCGGTTTACCTCTACGTCGAGAACGACAAAGCCGAGTTGCGAGACGCTTCCCACCTTTGGGGCAAGACCTGCTGGGAAACCGAGGAAATGATCAAGACGGCCCATCAGGATCCTCAGATTCGCGTCTCCTCCATCGGGCGCGCCGGTGAGAATCTGGTGCTCTTCTCCTGCATCGTCAATGATCTGCACCGGGCCGCCGGCCGTTCCGGCGTCGGCGCCGTAATGGGCTCCAAGAATCTGAAGGCCGTCGCCCTGCGCGGCACCCAGGGCGTGTCCGGCATCAAGGACTACCCTGCCTTCAAGCAGGCCGCCGACAACGCCAAGAAAGTGCTCAAGGACAACGCCGTCACCGGCCAGGGCCTGCCCACCTACGGCACCCAGGTGCTGATGAACGTGATCAACGAAATCGGCGCCCTGCCCACCCGCAACCACCGCGACGTGCAGTTCGAGGAAGCCTCCAAGATTTCCGCCGAAGCCATGCACGAAGTGCGCCCCACCGACGGCAAGAAGCACCTGGTCACCAACCAGGCTTGCTTCGGCTGCACCATCGCCTGCGGCCGCGTCTCCCAGATGGACCAGGGTCACTTTACCGTCGAGAACAAGCCGCAGTACTGGGGCGCCTCCGGCGGTCTGGAATATGAAGCCGCCTGGGCTCTCGGCGCCGCCAACGGCGTCGGCGATCTGGAAGCGCTGCAGTACGCCAACATGCTGTGTAACGAGGACGGCATGGACCCCATCACCTTCGGGGCCACCGTCGGGGCGGTCATGGAGCTCTACGAAATGGGCGTCATCACCAAGGAAGAACTGGGGATGGATTCTCCCTTCGGCTCTGCCAAGGCTCTGGCACACCTGGCCGAAATCACCGCCCGCGGCGAAGGTTTCGGTAAGGTGCTCGGCCTGGGCTCCAAGCGTCTGTGCGAGAAGTATGGCCATCCCGAACTCTCCATGAGCGTCAAGGGCCAGGAGTTCCCCGCCTACGACGGTCGCGGCATCCAGGGCATCGGCCTCAACTACGCCACCTCCAACCGCGGCGCCTGCCACGTGCGGGGCTACACCGTCGCCTCCGAAGTGCTGGGCATCCCGGTCAAAACCGATCCGGTCGCCACCGAAGGGAAGCCCGAGTTGGTCAAGGCTTTCCAGGATGCCACCACCGTCTTCGACGCCGCCGGTGTCTGCCTCTTCACTTCCTTCGCCTGGTCGGTGGCCGACGTGCAACCTCAGGTCCAGGCCGCCTGCGAGGGCGACTGGTCCATGGAAAAGATGACCCTCATGGGTGAGCGCATCTACAACCTGGAGCGCCTGTACAACCTGCGGGCGGGCTTCACCCGCAAGGATGACAACCTGCCTCCGCGTCTCCTGAACGAGCCGTGCAAGACCGGCCCGGCCAAGGGTGTGGCGAGTGGTCTGGCCACGATGCTGCCGCTTTACTACCAAGTGCGCGGATGGGATCCCGAAGGTGTTCCCACCGCCGAAACCCGGGCGCGGCTCGGCCTGTAACCCCTTCCGAACCGCCCCGGATTTCCGGTATTCTGGGGCGAGGTTCGGATTGGATGGGCGCCCGCCTGATGGCGGGCGTCTTCGTCTTTGAGACTAGCGAGGACAGTTCAGCATGAAATATCTCATTCTCGGAAACGGGCCGGCCGGCGTCGTCGCCGCCGAAACCCTGCGCCGCACCGACCGTGCCGGCGAAATCGTCATGGTCGGCAGCGAAGGGCTGCCGCCTTATTCCCGCATGGCCATCCCCTACTACCTCGAAGGCAACATCGGCGAGCCGGGCATGTACCTGCGCAAGAGTTCGGATCATTTCGCTGCGCTCGGCATCACCGAGCGGGCCGGCAAGGCTGTCCGACTGGATACCGATGCGCGCACCGTGCATTACGCCGACGGCTCCAGCGAAACCTATGACCGTCTGCTCATTGCTACCGGGTCGCGGCCTTTCCAACCGCCCATTCCGGGCATGAACCGGCCGCAGGTCCAGAATTGCTGGACGATGACCGATGCCCGTGCGATCGCCGCCCTGACCAAGCCGGGCAGCCGCGTGCTCCAGCTCGGAGCCGGCTTCATCGGCTGCATCATCATGGAAGCCCTTGCGGCGCGTGGGGTCGACCTCACCATCGTCGAAATGGGCGACCGCATGGTGCCGCGCATGATGACCGAGAAGGCCGGCAACATGATCAAGCGCTGGGTCGAGAAAAAGGGCATCCGCGTGCGGACCTCCGCCGGCGTCAAGAGCATCGACGACGGCACCGGCGACGCGCCCCTGGCCGTCACCCTCACCACCGGCGAAGTGCTGCCCTGCGACGTGGTGATCGTCGCCGCCGGCGTCATTCCCAATCTCGATTTCCTGCCGCCTTCCATCATCACCGGGCGCGGCATTCGCGTGGACGACGGAATGCGCACCTCGGTCGAAGGCGTCTTTGCTGCCGGGGACGTCGCGGAAGGTCGTGACTTCTTCACCAGCGAGCCGCTGGTATCCGCCATTCAGCCCAACGCTGCCGATCAGGCCCGCGTCGCCGCAGTCAATATGGCGGGCGGCAACGCACTTCTACCCGGCGTCCTCCCCATCAACGTGCTCGCCACCCTCGGCCTGATTTCCACCTCCTTCGGCCAGTGGTGGGGCATGGAAGGCGGCGACAACGTCGAGCACTGCGACGACCGGAACTCCCACTACATCAGCCTGCAGTTCAAGGATGACGTCCTGGTAGGCGCGACGAGCGTCGGCATCACCCAGCACGTCGGCTGCCTGCGCGGCCTGATCCAGTCCCGGACCAAGCTTGGCCACTGGAAGGACGTTCTGATGCATTCGCCGACCCGGTTCATGGAAGCCTACCTCGGCGTGCACCAGAATGCCCGGGCCGACATGATCTCTGCGTAGCAGGAGCGGCATGCGCATCACCCTGAAGCTCTACGCCACCCTGACCGACTACCTTCCTCCGCAGCGCAACGGCAACAAGGCGGAAATCGAATTGGCAGAGGGAACCACCGTCCAGCAGGCGCTGGACGGCTTCGCGCTGCCCGCGAAACTCACCCACCTCGTCCTGGTTGACGGCAACTACGTGGCTCCGGCCGACCGCGCGAACTGGGTTCTGAAGGGCGGGGAGGCCCTGGCCGTCTGGCCTCCCGTGGCTGGCGGCTGATTGACCCTGCCGTGGAGCGGCCAGCGAGGACGGAACATGACCGTCACTTCGCAGGAATTTGTCCATGGCCTCGAAACCGCCTTCCCGGGAGCCGTCACTGCAGCCGGTGATTGGGTAGAGGTCGCGCGCTCCGGCGTACGCCTGCGCTTCACGTTCCGCTCGATTCCGCCATTGCGCCTGGGCATCCTCTCCCTGGCGCGCATTGAAGTCGAGGTCTCGGTCCAGGCCGGCGATGCGACCGCAGCCCAGGCGCTCCTCACCGAGATCGATCGGGCCACCCAGCGCGGTGGCGGCTGATCGTTGCCGATTTCAGATCGATCAAAGCGAAAACCCGACTGGCTTGCTAGGATATTCCCATGGACCAAGCCCTCGCCTACCCTCCCCCCGCTGCCGCCCTCGGCCCGCGCCTCCCCGCGCTCCTCGCCACCCTCGAAGCGGGCTTGGTCGAACGCCGTTCCATCGTCCGGCTCTGCCTGCTCACCGCCCTGGCCGGTGAGCACAGTCTCCTCATCGGCCCCCCGGGAACCGCCAAGAGCGAGCTTGCCCGGCGGCTGCATGCCATCTTCCGCGACGCGCGTTACTTCGAGCGTCTGCTCACCCGCTTCTCGGTGCCCGAAGAGCTCTTTGGTCCTCTTTCCATCCGTGCCCTCGAAGAAGACCGCTACGAGCGGCATACCGCCGGCTTCCTGCCCGACGCCTCGGTGGCCTTCATCGACGAGGTCTTCAAGGCCAACAGCGCCATCCTGAACGCCCTGCTGACCCTCTTGAACGAGCGCGAGTTCGACAACGGCGCCGGCCGCCAGCGCTGTCCCCTCATCACCGCCATCGGCGCCACCAACGAAGTGCCCGAAGACGAGGTGGCGGAGGCCTTCTTCGACCGCTTCCTGACCCGCATCCCGGTGGATTCGGTGAGTTCCGCGGCCTTTGCCGCCCTGCTCCGTACCGACACTGCTGCTGCTTGGCACGCCCCGCAGCCCGAGCTGACCCTCACCCCGGAGGATCTCGCCAGCCTCGCACGCGCCGCAGCGGCCGTTGGCCTGCCCGACGTGGTCATCGCCACCCTCGCCGATCTGCGCGCCCAGTTCGTCGCCGACCAGGTCTATGTGTCCGACCGCCGCTGGGTCAAGATCGTCGCCCTCCTGCGCGTCGCTGCGGCGAGCGAAGGGCGGGCGAGCGTTGCCCTCTGGGATCTGCTGCTGCTCCCCTGGATCACCGCCCCGGACGCCCCGCGCCAGGAGAAGGTTGCTGCCTGGCTGCAAACCCGCCTGGGTGTGCGCGAGGCGTTTTCGCCACCCCGCCTCACCCGGGTGGTGGAAGCCTTCCAGGCCCAGCTCGATGCCGAATTGCAGGCCAACGACCTCGATTACGACGAATCCGGGCGGCTGCGCTTCTCCGCCGAGCAGATCGCCGACCAGATCGGCGACGCCAAGGGGGGATCGGCCGCGCTGCGCATGACCTACGCCCGCAAACGGCGCTACGGCGCTTGTCACATCGCCGCCCGCACGGGCCAGATCGACGAGCTGCTGTGCCGCATCGACGTCTATACCGCCGAGCTGGCCGCCCAGCGGGACGACCTGGCTGCCTACCGGCGCGACAGCCTCTGGCTGGACGAGGGCCTGGCCGGACGGGTGGATGCTCATCTCGCCGCGACTGCCCAGGCGATCGACGGCCTGCGGGAGAGGGCCCTGGCGGCACAGGCAGGCTTTGCAGCCCTGCCGCGCCTGCCCGAAGACGACGGTCGCCTCCCCGAGCCGGTCCTCGTCGAAGACCTCGACGCCCCGTGAAACCCGAGGCCGCCCGCCCCCTCCTGTTCGAAGCCCAGGAGGCGCGCCTCGCGGCCCTCGATGCCCTGTCGCGCAATCTCTGGCTGGGTGGGCTGACCAATGCCGAAGGCAGCCTCGAACCCCGTCTCCAGACCCTCGCCGGTTTGCGCCGCGCCCTCGTGGACGGCGTCCTCCCCGCCGCCGCGGATTGGCCGTGGCCAGGACCGGACTTGGTGGAGTCCCTGGCGGCCAGCATGGCCGACCTCGATCTGGCCGGTTATTGCCGAGGCCAGCAGGAGCTTGCCGATACCGTCCTGATGAGCCTCCTCTTCCATCTCGACTTCATCGTCGATTACCGCGACCGCGGCGCCACGCCCGGGGAAGCCCGCGCCATGGCGCTCGCCGCCTTCGCCGCGGACTGGCAGGAACGTTGCGGCGAGATGGACGAACTCCGCGAGGTTTTCGGCCTCCTTCCCGACGGGGGAAAAAACACCCGCTGGGACATGATTCGCGGCCTCCTGCGCTCCGAGGGCTGGCAAGAAGTAATGCGTATCCGCAAGCTCCTGGAGCGCCTTCCCGAGCTTGCGGACATCGTGCGCGGCCTGGGTCGCGCCCGCCAGATCGAAGTCCTCGACGAGGCGAGCCAAGCCACCGTCCAGGTCATGGAGCAGGCCATTGCCCAGCGCCCGGAAAGCCGCACCGTGCGGGTGCCCGACCTGCCCGGAGAGACTCGCGCCATCGTCCGCTCCGACCGCATCGCCCGCATGTTGCCAGCGGAATCCGTCCTTCTCGGCCACCCGCGCCTGCGCCTGGTCTGGCATGCCCGGCGCGCCGAGCGCACCCTGCTTTGTTACGAAGACGACGACCGCATGGAGGAGGTGCTCTTCCACGAGGCCCTGGTCTGGCGCCCCCACCCCGAACCCAAGCCCGACAAGCGCCTGGAAATGGGTCCGATCCTCATTTGCGTCGACACCTCAGGCTCGATGCGGGGAGGCGCCGAAGCCGTCGCCAAGGCGACGGTGCTCGAAGCGGTGCGCACCGCCCACGCCCAGAAGCGCCCCTGCCACGTCTTCGCCTTCGGCGGCCCGGAAGAGATCGTCGAACTCGAACTCGCGGTGGACGCGGGCGGCATCGAACGTCTGATGCGCTTTCTCGGCCAGGCCTTTCGCGGCGGTACCGACATCTGCGGTCCGCTGGAAAAAGCCATCGCCAAGATGGAAGAGACCCGCTGGCAACTTGCCGACCTGCTCATCGCCTCCGACGGTGAATTCGGCGCCACCGGCGAAGTCGCGGCGCGGCTCGACGCGTGCAAGGAAAAGCTCGGACTGCGGGTCCAGGGTATCCTCATCGGCGACCGCGAAACCATCGGCCTTCTGGAAGTGGCCGACGCCATCTACTGGGTTCGCGATTGGCGACGCTACGGGACTTCCAGCATCGACTCGCCGATCCATTCCAAGAGCCTCACCGCCATGTATTTCCCCGGCGCCCTGCGCTCCCCCGAAAACAAGGCCGGCACCGTCTCCGCCGAAACCGCCTCGGAGGCTGTCCGCGCCGGCCTTCATCGCGGCGAATGGGGGAAGGCGGCGAAGGATGAACCGGAATGAAGCGTGAAATGTGAAGAACCTGCCACCACCGGCCGCCCGCGCTTCCCCCTTCTCCCTTCCCCCTTCTCCCTTCCCCCTTCTCCCCCAATGACCTTTGCCACCGACACCCTCGCTCTCCTGGAGCAATTCGCCGCCGCGGCACCCCTCCCCCGAGTCCGCGCCTTGCACCTGCCGCCCGATCCCGGCGCGAATCCCGACAACCGCGGCGAGTTCTGCGCCCTGGAACTTGAAGATGGCTCCATCGGCATCTCCTACGTCCTGCTCGACGACACCCTGGCCCGCCTGCGCGCCGCCGGCGACGGACTCGGCTTGCCCGGCAGCGACGCGCTTGGGCTGGCCCGCCACTACGTCACGGGTGTCGGACTCGACAGGACGATCGGCTTTGCCGCCGCCAACGCCATCACCCGCTGCCTTTTCGATCGCGCCGGCTACACGCCCCCGGCGAGCGCCGATTCGATCGGCGAACTCGACCCCCAGGCCGGGGAGCAGATCGGCATGATCGGCTTTTTCAAGCCTCTTCTCGGACGGGTAATTGAAAACGGCGCCGCCTTGACCGTCGTCGAACTGCGGGCCGACCTCGCCGGCGACAAGGAAGGCTACCGGGTCACCCTCGACCCAAGCGAACTGAACGCCTGCAGCAAGGTGCTCTCCACCGGCACCATTCTCCTGAACGACACCCTGGACGCCATGCTCGCCCACTGCCGCAACGCGCATCGCGTCGCCCTCATCGGCCCATCGGCCGGCTGCCTGCCGGATGCGCTCTTTTCCCGCGGCGTCACTTTTCTGGGCGGCAACTGGGTGTGCGACCGGGAAGCCTTCGTCGCTGCCCTGGTGCGCGGCGAGTCCCAGCGGGGTGCCGCCCGCAAGGTCGCCCTCACCCCCGCTGTCTACCCCGGCTTCCGGCAACTCCTCGCCCGCGCGGGCTGACTGAGTTTCCGCCCGCATCCGGCTGGTCTCCGCGTGAACCTTCCCGCTGCCCCGCACGTCGCGCCCGTCGACCTGGCCCGGGAATCCGAGGCGGCAGCCTGGCTCGCGCTCCTCGACCACTATGCCCGCGACCCGATGGGCGGCGGCGAGGGACTCGGCGCCTACGCCCGCGAGCATTTGGTCGGCGCGCTGCGCGATAACGCCGGCTTCCACGGCGCCCTGGCCTGGCAAGGGGAGCAGGCGGTCGGGCTGATCAACGGCTTTACCGGATTTTCCACCTTCGCCGCCCGACCTCTCCTCAACATTCACGACATCGTCGTGCGCGCCGACCGGCGCGGCACCGGCGTCGCCCAGGCGCTGCTCGGCTGGGCCGAGGGCAGGGCGCGGCAACTGGGCTGCTGCAAGCTCACCCTGGAGGTCCTGAGCAACAATCGGCAAGCCCTCCGGGTCTACGAGCAGGCGGGTTTCGCCCCCTACGTGCTGGATCCCCAGGCCGGCCACGCCCTTTTTCTCCAGAAGCCCCTCTGATGCGCCTGCCTCCCCTCACCGAAGGGCGCCTCGTGGAGCGCCGCAATCGCTTCGTCGCCGCAGTCGCGATCGGCGATCGGGTCGTCGAGGCCCACTGCCCCAATACCGGTTCCATGCTGGGCTGCAAGACGCCGGGAAGCCGAGTCTGGCTTTCCGCCGCGGCCAAGCCCGGACGCAAGCTCGCCTGGACCTGGGAAATCGTCGAGGTGGGCGGCGAAGATCAGCGCGCCGTTCTCGTCGGCCTCAATACCGGGCGCCCGAACGCCCTCGTTGAGGAGGCCCTGCGCGCCGGTCGACTGGCCGAACTCGCCGGCTATGCGGACTTTCGGCGCGAAGTGCGCTATGGCCGTGAAAACAGCCGCATCGACCTGTTGCTGACAGGCGGGGGCAAGCCACCCTGCCATGTCGAAGTGAAGAACCTTACCGCCGCGGCAACCGGGGGCGTCGGCTTCTTTCCCGACGCCGTCACGCAGCGCGGCACCAAGCACCTGCGGGAGATGATGGCGGTGGTGGCGGAGGGCGGTCGTGCCGCCCTGGTCTTTTGCGTACAGCGCGGCGATGTCGCCGAGGTACGCCCGGCCGACGCCATCGACCCGGTCTATGGGCGGACGCTGCGGGAAGCCCTGGCGGCGGGGGTCGAAGCCTACGCCCTGCGGGCGACCGTGAGCACCGCCGACATCACGCTCACGGAGCGTCTGCCGATCGTCACCGGATGACCCCCAGGCGCCCGTTGTGGCTGCCCATGTACCAGTAGCGGCCCTGGGCGTCGATGATGGCCTTGCGGATACCGACCTGGCGCGAGGGCAGGGGGATGACCCGGAAGCGCTCGCCGGCCGGGTCGAAGAGGGCCACCGTATCGGTGGCGATTTCGTTGGCCCACACGCGCCCGGCGCCATCGACCGTCACCGCGTAGGGACCGCCGTCCGAACCCGCCGGCATGGGGTAGGCCGCCACCACCCGGCGCGCCGCGGGATCGACCTTGAGCAGCCGACCGTCGCCGTAGGCGGTGACCCAGAGCATGCCGTCCGGCCCCACAGCCATGCGCCTTGGGCGACTGCCGGCGCCAGTGGGCAGATCGTCGATGCGGCCGGTGGACGGATCCAGGCGGGCCACGCTGTCTCCCTGGAAGCGGCAGAACCAGACCCCGCCCCGGCGGTCGATGGCGATGCCGTAGGGATTTCCGGAAGCGCGGTACTCGACGATGGCGCCGCTGCGACGATCGAGACGACCGATCCGCTGGCCGCCCTGGACGGTGAACCAGATGTTCCCGCCGGCGTCGAGGACGAGGGTGTGGGGATCGCCCCCGGAGGGTGCGCGGGTTTCGCTGACCTTGCCGCTCGCCGGGTCGAGGCGACCGATGCTGCCATTGCCGTTGCCGGTGTACCAGACGATGCCGTCCGGATCGACCAGCAGTCCGTGCGGGCGAGCGCCGGGCGGCAGTTCCCACTCGCGAAAGGTCTCGTTTACCGGATCGAAACGGGCAATGCGGTTGCCGGCCATGACGGCAATGTAGATGCTGCCATCCGGAGCAGGCGCCGGGTCGCGGGCAAACTCCGGCGTCGGCACCGGCCACTCGCGTACCTCGCCGGCGATTGCCGGCAATGCCCCCGGGACGATGCCATAGTTGGACCCACCGGCGGTGGCCGTTCCCGCGGCAAGAATGAGCACTAGAGCAGCAACGCGCCGCAACGAAGTCATGGCAGTCTCCCGCAGGATCCCCGTAGCTGCTCGACCCCAGCCGCCGACGAAGGTTCGCAGCGGCATGCCTCCCCCCGGTCAGTCGGACTCCAGAAGCGGCGTGTCCGTCCCAGTTCCCCGCTGCGCCACCCAAAGGAGGAGGGCATCGATGGCCGGGCCGCCGGACTGCGCGCGGGGGTGGTTGATAAGGAAGCTCACCGCGTAGCGTCGACCCTGGCTATCGAGGGCATAACCGGCTGCCGTCTTGACGCCGTCCAGGGTGCCGGTCTTGATGTGGGCGCGGCCGCTGGCGCTGCTTTCCTTGAGACGTTTTTTCATGGTCCCGTCGATGCCGACGATGGGCAGTGAAGAGAGCAACTCCGGCATCACCGGGCTTTTCCAGGCGTCCAGCAAGAGGCGGTTGAGGTTGCCTGCACTGATGCGCTCCTGGCGGGAAAGGCCGGAGCCGTTCTCCAGAACCAGCTCAGGGAACTTGAGGTCGCGAGCGACCAGCCACTCGGCGACGCGTTGGCGTGCCCGTTCGGCGGTGGCCGGGGCGCCGTCGTTTCCCAGGGTCAGGAATAGCTGGCGCGCCATGACGTTGTTGGAGAACTTGTTGATGTCGCGCACGAAGTCGGCCAGGGGTGGCGATTCCTGCACGGCGACCGGGCGGGCGCCCGTCGGCACGCTGCCGGCCCGCACGCGCCCCCCCAGGCCACCCCCCAACTCCTTCCAGAGGGCGCGGAAAAGCCCCTCCACCTGGGCGTCGGCCGTGAGGGGAGCGAGATTGAGGGTCTTTTCACCGCACTGGGCGCTGTAGCTGCCTGAAAACTCCAGGCGCTGGACGCCATTTCCCGGCACCAGGCGGGTCACCAGGGCATCCTTCCAGTCGCTACCGCAGGGAGCGTTGCTCAGCTGCAGGCGGTTGTCGACCGCCAGACCCTCGGCGGGGGTTTCCTGGAGGAGGCGCAGCTTGCCATTTTCGGCCAGCAGGGTGAAGCGCAGCGCCCGGAAATTCACCAGGAGCGCATCGGGACCGACGTTGTAGGGCCGCATGGGTTTGTCGTCGAAGGCCCCGGGGTCCACGGCCGGGACGTTGAAGACGCCACGGTCGAGCACCAGGTCGCCGACGATGTGTTCGACGCCGCGTACCCGCAACTGGCGGAGCAGCGCCCAGAAGTGCTCGAGGGCGAACTTGGGGTCGCCGCTCCCCTTCAGGTAAAGGTTGCCGCCCAGTTTGCCGTCCACCGGATCGGCTTCGGCGTAGGCGGTGGTCTTCCAGGTCCAGGCCGGACCCAGGAGATCGAGACCCGCGTAGGTGGTGAGCAGCTTCATCACCGATGCCGGATTCATCGCCTGGCGAGCGTTATGGGCGACGAGGGCGAAGCGGGAATCCACCGGCTGGACGACGACGGCGACGCTGGCCGTCGGGATCTGGGCCGTCTTGAGGGCCGCGACCACCGTCCCGGGCAACGGTTCAGCGTAGGTGGGCGCCGCCAGGCTGGCGGCGGCAAGGAGCAAGACCGAGGTGAGGCGCATGGCATCCGGGCGACAGGAATCGACGATGGCGGGATTGTAATGAGGGCGCGCGGAAAGCGTCAGGGGCACCGGCCGGAAATGCGCGGCAGCACGCCGTTGCCCCCAGGCCCGGGCGGCACGGCAGAAGCCCTGCCCACGCGCTTGCAGCCTTTCCTTGTCTATCCCCTCGGCGTAACATCGGGAGCTTATCTTCCACGGACGCTCCATGCTTCCGCATCTGCGCAGTCGTCTCTGGCTTCTCATCGCCGTCGCGGTGCTTCCCCTGGTGGCCTTCGCCCTGTTGAGCTACCGCGGGCAGAAGGCGGCCGCAGTGGCCGCGGTGGAAGAGGACCTCCGCCAGTTCGTGCGCACTGCCCGCGTCGAGGAGGGGCATGCCATCGAACATTCCCGCGAAATCCTGCGCATCATGGCGCGCTCCGAGGATCTCAAGAACCTCGATCCCTTGGAGTGCCGTGGCATTGCCCAGCGCCTTCTCCAGACTCAGGTCGACTACCTGGATTTCGGCGCCGCCATGCCCGACGGTACGGTCTTCTGTAGCGGCGCGGGGGCAAGCGAGCCGGCTCAGGTGGGCGACAAACTCTGGTTCCGCGACGCGAGCGCACGCCGCAGTCTGAGCCTGGGCGGGTTGGAGAGCGGCCGACCCGGTGCGCCGCCGGCCGTCGCGTTCGGCTTTCCCCTGCTCGCCGAAAGCGGCGAAGTTCGCGCGGTACTCTTCGCCACCCTCTCCTTCTCCTGGCTGGAGCGCGTCACAGCCGCGCTGGAACTACCGGCCGGCTGGGCGGTGCACATCGTCGATCGCCAGGGGATCATCCTCGCCCGCCACCCGGAGGGCGAGAAATGGCGTGGGCGTTCCCTGCCCGAAAATCGCCTCGCCGACCATCTTCGCGGCACCCCGACGGTAAGCGTCTTACAGCTCCCGGGCTGCGCCGACGAGACTTGCTTCTACGGCATTGCCCCGGTCAGTTCGGCGCGCGGCGAACTTTTCATGGTCGTCGAAGCGCCGCGCAGCGTGGCCCTGGCCGAGGCCGAGGAGCGCCTGCGGGTGCACCTCCTGCTGCTCGCCGCCATCGCCCTTGGTTCCGCCTTCCTGGCCCGCGGCCTCCTGCAACGCTCGTTCCTCGACTGGGCCGAGCGGCTGACCGCCACCGCCCGCCGCTTCGGAAGCGGCGAGCAGGGCGCGCGCATCGAGCGGTCGAGCAGCATCCTCGAACTGAAGGAGGTGGACGACACCTTCAACGCGATGGCCGACAGCGTGGTCAGCGCCGAGGCGGTCCTGCGCAAGGCCCAGGAACGCTACGAGCGGATCGCCGCCATGGTTCCCGGCGTACTCTACGAATACCTCTTCCAGCCCGCAGGCGGCGGGCGCTTCACCTACTTCAGCCCCCGCTGCGTGGAGATTTTCGAATGTTCCGCCGAGGCGCTGATCGCCGACCCCGGCCTCGCCTGGGGCATGGTGCATGCGGACGACGTGCGCGGCCTGCGCCGGGAGGAAACGGAAGCCAACCGCCTGGGTCGCTCCTTCCAGGCGGAGGTCCGCATCATCACCCCGAGCGGGCACTGCCGCTGGATTCAGATGGCGGCGCGCGGCGGCAGCCCGCTGGAAGGTGGGGGCGCCTTATGGAGCGGCGTGATTCTGGACATCACCGAACGCAAGGCGGAAGAAGCGAACCTGCAGAAACTTTCCCTCGCCGTGGAGCAAAGCCCGCTCAGCATCGTCATCACCGACGAGGAGGCGAACATCGAGTACGTCAATGAAGCCTTCGCGCGCATCTCGGGCCATACCGCCGAGCAGGTGATCGGCCGCAATGCCCGCATCCAGGCTTCCGGCGAGACGCCCCGCGAGACCTATCGGGACATGTGGAATCACCTGCGGGCCGGGCAGATGTGGCAGGGGGAGTTCTGCAACCGGCGCGCCGATGGCAGCACCTATGTCGAATTCGTCAAGGTGGCGCCGGTGCGCGGCCGCGGCGGAGCCGTCACCCACTACGTTGCCTTCAAGGAGGACATCACCGAGAAGAAGCGCATCGGTGCCGAGCTCGACATGCACAGGCATCACCTGCAGGACCTCGTGGCCCGCCGCACCGAGGAACTGGAGGAAGCCAAGGCCGTCATCGAACGGCGCGCGGCGGAAGTCGCCGACCTCAACGCCGCCCTGCAGGAACGCGCCGAGGAGGCGGAAGCCGCCACCCGCGCCAAGAGCGCCTTCCTGGCCAACATGAGCCACGAGATCAGAACGCCGATGAACGCCATCATCGGCCTCAACCACATGCTCGAACGCGCCCGTCCGACGCCGGAACAGCTCGACAAGATCCGCAAGATCGGAGCCTCCGCCGATCATCTGCTGGCAATCATCAACGACATTCTCGACCTCTCCAAGATCGAGGCCGGCAAGGTCAGTTTCCAGTCCGCGCCTTTCGATCTCGCGGCCGTCCTATCCGACGTGGCCACCTTCGCCACCCAGCGCCTTGGCGAAAGCGGTGTCGCCTTCCGCATCGAGCTGGGCGACACACCCCGCTACCTGGTCGGCGATCGCACCCGCCTCGCCCAGATGTTGCTCAACTACGTCGGCAACGCCATCAAATTCACCCGCGCCGGGCACATCACCCTCACTGCCCGGGTCGTCGAGGAGCATCCAGACTCCCTGGACCTGCGCTTTGAAGTGACCGATACCGGCATCGGCCTCTCCGACGAGCAGTGCGCCCGCATCTTCGAAGCCTTCGAGCAGGCCGATGCCTCCACCACCCGGATTTATGGCGGCACCGGCCTGGGCCTCACCATCAACCGCCACCTCGCCGCCCTCATGGGGGGCGAAGTCGGCGCGCGAGGCCGCCTGGGCGAAGGCAGCGTCTTCTGGGCCACCGCCCGCTTCGGCCGCAGCACAGCGGCCGCAGTGAAGGAGCGCAGTATCGAACCCGGTGCCGAAATGCGGCTGCGCCGCGAGCACGCCGGCGCCCGCGTCCTCCTCGCCGAGGACAACCCCATCAACCAGGAAGTGGCCCGCGACCTTCTCGCCGAAGCCGGCCTTGCGGTGGATGTCGCCGCCAACGGGAGCGAGGCGGTGGCCAAGGCGGCTGCCGGACGCTACGACATCGTCCTGATGGACATCCAGATGCCGGAAATGGACGGCATCGAGGCCGCCCGCGCCATCCGCGCCCTGGTCGGCTGGCAGGCGGTGCCCATCCTCGCGATGACCGCCAACGCCTTCGACGAGGACCGCGAACGCTGCCTCGCCGCCGGCATGAACGACCATATCGCCAAGCCCGTGGATCCGGACCTCCTCTACCAAACCCTGCTCTACTGGCTTCCCTCCCGCCGCGAGGGCTGAGCGGCAAAATTGTGAACGCCTACAGATTGCGCCGCCAGCGCCGTAATCAAAGAATGCGCCCCACATCGCCCCGCCCATGAAACTCGACCGGCTCACCTCCACCACCCGCAGCCTCTCCCGCGAGGCGACGGAGCGCGCGCGGGCAGAGGCGAGGGAAGTCGAGGCGCTGCGTCGCGTCGCCGAACTGGAAGGCAGCGAGGCCGACCGCGAGCGTTCCCTGCGCCAGGAACTCGACGCCGCCGCGGCTCGCCTCCCCGGTGCCGATGACGAGAGCCCCAGTCTGGCGGAAGCCCGCGACCTCGCCCAGCGACTCGTCGATCTCGGCAGAGAGGCCGGCGCACTCCTGAAACCCGGCCTGCTCCCGCCCTCCGTCGATACCGAGGCCTGAGGACAAGCCCGAGGCTTCTGCGCCCGTGGAGTAGAATTCCGCCTGTCCCCCGCCCCCCGCCCCGGCCCGCCGGGGCTTTGTCTTTCATGTCCGGCCTCAATCCCCAACAGCGCGAAGCGATCCGCTATCTCGACGGCCCCCTGCTCGTGCTGGCAGGTGCCGGCTCGGGCAAGACGCGGGTCATCACCGAGAAGATCGCCTACCTGATCCGGGATTGCGGCTTCCGCCCCGGCACGGTGGCGGCGATCACCTTCACCAACAAGGCCGCGCGCGAGATGCAGGAACGGGTGGGCAAGCTGCTTGGCAGCGCGACCGCCGACGAGATTCCCATCTCCACCTTTCATGCGCTGGGGGTGCGCTTCCTGCGCGAGGAGGCCCGTGCCCTCGGCTACAAGCCTCGTTTTTCCATCCTGGATGCCGCCGACTGCGCCGGCATTGTCAGCGAACTGGCCAAGACCGTCGACAAGGCCAGCCTGCGCCGGCTGCAGGCCCTGATATCCCACTGGAAGAACGCCCTGATCGCGCCGGAAGCCGCGCTGACCCTCGCTGCCAATGAGCATGAGGCGCTCGCCGCGCGCAGCTATCTCTCCTACGAAGCGACCCTCAAGGCTTACCAGGCGGTGGATTTCGACGATCTCATCCGGCTGCCGGTGACGCTCCTGGACAACCATCCTGAAATCCGAGAGAAGTGGCAGAACCGCCTGCGCTACCTGCTGGTGGACGAATACCAGGACACCAACGCCAGCCAATACCGCCTGCTCAAACTCCTGACCGGCGTGCGCGCCCAATTCACGGCGGTGGGCGACGACGATCAGGCCATCTACGCCTGGCGCGGGGCCGACATTGCCAATCTCAAGCGCCTGCCGGAGGAATTTCCCAAGCTGCGCATCGTCAAGCTGGAGCAAAACTACCGCTCGACGGTGCGCATCCTCAAGGCCGCCAACGCGGTCATCGCCCACAACGAAAAGCTTTTCGAAAAAGCCCTGTGGTCGGAACTCGGCCACGGCGAGCCGATCAGCGTCACCGCCTGTCGCGACAACGAGGCAGAGGCCGAAGCCGTGATCATGAAGCTGCAGGCCCACCGCTTCGAAAATCGAGCCCACTACCGCGATTACGCCATCCTCTACCGCTCCAACCACCAGGCCCGCCTCTTCGAGCAGCAATTGCGCAATGCGCGCATCCCCTATCTCCTGTCCGGCGGGCAGTCATTTTTCGACAAGACGGAAATCAAGGATCTGACCAGCTACCTGCGCCTGTTCGCCAACGAGGACGACGACCCCGCCTTTATCCGCGCCGCCACCACGCCGCGGCGGGGCATTGGCGCAGCCACCTTGCAGGCCCTCGGCCAGTACGCCGGCGAACGCCACCTCTCCCTTTTCGCCGCCGCCACCGAGGAAGGCTACGCCCGCCGCGTCCAGCCCCGACAACTGGAGCCGCTCCTCGACTTCTGCCGCTTCATCGCCCGATTCGCCCGGCGGGCGGAACGCGAAGCGGCGCAGAACGTGATGCCCGATCTGCTTGAGGCCATCGACTACGAGACCCATTTGCGGGAGCACGAAGAGGAGCGCACCGCCCTGGCTCGCTGGAGCAATGTCCTGGAATTCACCGACTGGCTCAACCGCAAGGGCGAGGAGGAGGGCAAGACGCTCCTCGACCTGGCCCAGAGCATCGCCCTCATCAACCTGCTGGACAAGAGGGAAGCCGACGTCGATGCCGTCCAGCTCTCCACCCTGCACGCCGCCAAGGGGCTGGAATTCCCCCACGTCTTTCTGGTGGGTGTCGAGGAAGGCATCCTGCCCCACCGGGAGTCGGTGGCGAGCGGCAAGGTCGATGAGGAGCGCCGTCTCATGTACGTCGGCATCACCCGTGCCCAGCGTTCCCTGCACGTCTCCTACGGGGAACGCCGCAAGGAGGCCCGCGAGCTGATTCCCTGCGAGCCGTCCCGCTTCATCGCCGAGATGGGCAAGGAGGATCTCCGCTTTTCCGGCGGCAAGGCGGCGGCGACTCCGGACAAGGCGACCGGCAGCGCCCGCCTGGCGGCGATGAAGGCCCTGCTGGAAGGAAAGAAGCCGTAACCGTTCGGTCAGCAGACGTTACACGGCCTTACCGTTCTCCTGACTACCCCGCGGCGGCGGGCGGCGTTATTCGCCCCAAGGCAGCGCGATTCCCGCAATGCCGATGCAATCGCCAAACTCAATCAAGGAGAAAACACCATGACCAAGCCGCTCATCGCCCTCGCCCTCGCCGCTGCCTTTGGCTTCGCCCACGCTGCCGACGTGAAGACCACCCCGGAAACGAAACCCGCCGCCGCCCCGACCGCTGCCGTCCAGAAGGAAGCGGCACCCAAGACCGAAGGCAAGACTGTGGAAGCTGCCACTCCGGCCCAGGCCAAGCACGGGAAACATGCTGCCGCCAAGCACAAGACCCACGGCACCGCCGCCCACGGAGACAAGAAGGCCGTGAGCCCCCCCGAAGCCAAGGCCGAGTCCGCCGCCGCACCGGTCAAGCTCGCCGAAGCCAAGCCGGCCGAAAGCAAGACCCCCGAGACGAAGGCTGCGGAAGTGAAAAAGCCCGAGGCCCCCAAGACCGAAGCCGTCAAGGCGCCGGAAGCTGCCAAGAAATAAGGTTCTCCCCCTGATCCGCCCGGCCCTCCAAAAGCCGGTCCGGTTCGGCGCCCCACCCCCGGGGCGCCTTTTTATTGCCTGTTCGTCAACGCAAACGGGAGGCCGCAGCCTCCCGTCTCACCGACGATGGCGCGCCTTACTTGGCGAGGCCCACTAGGTGATCGACGGCCGCCTTCACCTCGGCGTCCGACAGGTCGGCAGCACCACCCCGGGGAGGCATGGCGTTCTTGCCGCTCAGCGCGCTCTTGTAGAGCGCTTCCTTGCCCTGGGCGATGCGGGGGCCCCAGGCGCCCTTGTCACCGGCCTTGGGCGCATTGGCGGCGCCGGAATTGTGGCAGGCGCCGCAGATGGTGTTGTAGACGGTGGGGCCATCCTTGGGTGCGCCACCGGTGGCGGCCGCGGCCTTCTGCAATTCGAACTTGGCGACGGGCTGGATGCGCACGTCGGCGGCGTCGGCGTTGCTGCCCAGCGCGGCGGACTTGTCGCCCTTGAGGGAGAGGGGGACGACCAGCGCCATCAGGACCACGGCGACGACGATGGTCGCGACCATGATGGACTTGGAAGAGTGGGGTTCGGCCATGATTATTGTCCTCGACGGGGGTGAGTAAAGCCCGGAATTATAAAGGCTTGCCGCCTTTTCCGCACGGCCCGGGGCGGGTGTGGCAGGCGCCGGAAAGCTGGGCCGCCGTCTCGGAAGAGCCCCGCCAAGCCCCGTCGCTCCACCCCTCAGGGCCGCTCTCCTTCGGCGATGGCCGAAAGGCCTCGTCCAGCCCGGTCTTCGCGCGGCTTTCCATCATTTCCCCCAGTTCGCCAGATCCTTGAAAGGCACCGGCGGGTGATCCCGCAAGAAGCGCGCGTTGAGGTCCGGGACGGGTACGAGAACTTCCCGGACTAGGTATCGGTACTCCCACTCCTTGCCCCTGCACCAGAGGGCGTTGCCCCACCAGACTCCGGACGGCGTGTTGCGGTCGCGCCCACTCAGCTTGAAGGCGCGTTTGACGGCGAGTACCTCGCCGGTGTCGAGATCGACGATCAGGTACTCGCCGGAGGCGATGGCATGGCGGCGGTCGTGGGGCCGCCGGAGCCCACGCCAGGTGAAGCCGTAACGGGCCTGACGCTGACTGAACTCCTCCCGGACGACGACAAAGGGCAGGTAGGCGGGTTGGTTGTCGCGGTCACCCGCCGGAACACCGTTCTCGTAGCCACGCGGTGGGTTGGCATTGCGTCCGCGGGAGTAGCGGATGACCCGGCCGGGGGAAGGTGACGGTTGTTCCAGGTAGGCGTAAACACCAGTGATGGGTTGCACCAATTCCCCCGCTGCTCGCCAACCCGCAGTTCCAGTGTCACCCGCACCGATTCCTGTCGGCTCCTCCAATCGATAGCGGTCAAAGTCGATGGGAGTACCGTAGATCGGCGGCCGCGGCCGCAACTGAAAGACCCCCTCCACATTCTCGATGCGCCGGAAGACGTAGTCTCCCGCCTCGGTGAGGCAGAGGTGTTCGAAGTACTGCTCGGAGACATTGGGCTGGCCGGGGATGAGGGCGCGCAGGCGGGCCAGCCAGAAGGCGAAGGGGACGGCCTGGGGAACGCTGTCCGGCAGGCGCAGGGCGTGGGCGTAGTCGTAGGCGGCCTTTTCGACGGGGTCGGTGGGGATGTCCCAGCCCCTTTCGTCATCAAAGATCGCCGCCAGGTCGAAGACGGCGTGCAGGGCGATCAGGGCGAGGATCGCGGTGGCGGCCCGCTTGCGGACGGTGCGGGGCGTCGGCGGGGATGGTTTGCGTGGGCTTGTGCTCGTCTCGTCCATGCGGACTCCTCATGTTCGGCGGCAACCGCTCGCCTCGCGGGGGTTTGCGCGAACGGTGGAAGGGTGAAATCTACCCATCGGTCATCGCCTTGTATAGAGTCGGAACCTGCCGGACGCATGGCGCATGGCCCTACCCGCGGGGAGCGGCGGATCAGGCCTCGGCGCTGCGCCGCAGTTGGAGGTGGAGAGCCGCCAGGGCGCCGGCGACGATGGCCGCCAGCGTCAGGAAGGAGCCGAGGGCCAGGGTGGAGACGCCGCTCACGCCCTGGCCGATGGTGCAGCCCAGGGCGGTGACGCCGCCAAAGCCCATGAGGAGGCCGCCGACCAGGTGGCGGGCGACATCGGCGGGGCCGGCGAAGCCCTCCCAGCGGAAGCTGCCCTCACCCAGGGCCAGGGCGGCGGCGCCGACCACGACGCCGGCGCAGGCGGCGACGCCGAAGCTCATGTGGAGGCTCTTGTCCGACCACAGGGTGAGGAGGTCGAGGGTGTGGGCGAGGGGAGCGACGAAGCTCAGTGATTCCGGCCGCCCGGAGTGGGTGGCGAGGAAGGCTTCCTGGAGGGTTTCCGGGTCTTCGGGGAGGTAGCCGAAACTGGCGCTGGCCCACCAGGCGGCGACCACGGCGAGGCCGACCCCGAGACCGCCGAGCAGCGGCTCAGGGCTGCGGAATTCGCGCCCGGCGAGGGCGTAGGCGGCCAGGGCGCCGGCAAGGACGAAGCTGACCAGGGGCGCGGCGACGGCGGCGGGCAGTCCCAGGCCGATGAGCAGGGCCGGTAAATCCTGGCCGCCGGGGAAGGCGACGGCGACGGGGTCCAGCCAGTGCACCCGGGGGAGCGCCAGGAGCCCGCGCAGGGTCATGGCGGCGCTGACGGCGACGACGCCGAAGACGACCAGGGATTTGAGGTTGCCGGCGCCGATGCGGACCAGGGTGCGGGCGCCGCAGCCGGAGGCGAGGACCATGCCGAATCCGAAGGCGGCGCCGCCCAGGAGATGGGACAGCCAGGGCAGGCGCGGGCCGCGGTAGAAGGATTTGCCGAGGTCCGCGAGGCCGGCGGCCTCCAGGCCGTAGGCGCCCAGGATGGCGACGGCCATGGCGAAGAGCCACATGCGCAGGCGGGTGGCGTCGCCCATGACGACGAGGTCGGCGATAGCGCCCATGGTGCAGAAACGGCTGCGCTGGGAGACGGCGCCGAAGAGCGCACCGATGGCGAAGGCCAGGGCCAGGACGGCGGCGGTTCGGGTCATGGCGGGACGGGTTCAGGCGTAGCGGGTGGGGTCGGCCACGCCGGCCGCCAGGAAGCCTTCCCGCCGCAGGCGGCAGGAGTCGCAGAGGCCGCAGGCGCGGCCGGCGGAATCCGCCTGATAGCAGGAGACGGTGAGGCCGTAATCGACACCCAGGGCGAGGCCGGCGGCGATGATCTCGGCCTTGCTGAGGCTGATCAGGGGAGCATGGATGCGCAGGCCGGCGCCTTCCACCCCCGCCTTGGTGGCCAGGTTGGCCATGCGCTCGAAGGCGGCGATGTATTCGGGCCGGCAGTCCGGGTAGCCGGAATAATCCACCGCATTGACGCCGACGAAGATGTCACGACTCTGCAGCACTTCGGCCCAGGCCAGGGCGAGGGAGAGCATGATGGTATTGCGGGCGGGCACGTAGGTGACCGGTATCCCTGCGCTGACGCCACCGGTCGGCACGGCGATGGCGGCATCGGTGAGGGCCGATCCGCCGAACTGGGCCAGCCCGAGGTCGAGGGTGCGATGCTCGACGGCCCCCAGGGCGCGGGCGACGGCCGCCGCGGCGGCAAGCTCGGCGCGGTGCCGCTGGCCGTAATCGAAGGACAGGCAGTGGCAGGAGAAGCCCTGGCTGCGGGCGATGGCGAGGCAGGTGGCGGAATCGAGCCCGCCGGAGAGCAGAACGACGGCTTTGGGGTTCATGGCGGAGGACTATATCGGCATTCGCGCTTGGGGAGAAATCGCGGGTGCGCCTCGCGAAAGGAACGCCCGCCCGGCTAGCCGAGATTGCCCGGCAGGGCGTGCAGAATGGCGGGAGGCGTGGTGTTGAGCAACTCGCGACGCACCGCTTCCTTGAGCCGCGAATCGCGCAGATCAAGCGGATTGAAATCGTCAGTCAGGGGGGCTGCGCCGGACGACTGGATGGCAAGCGAGGGAGACATCAGCAAGGCGGGAACGTCGGCGGCCAGCGGGTGTATGCGCCCGGTATCGGGGGTGCGGGCATACTCCGCCGGCCCGTCGCTGGCGAGCACCACGTAATTGCCCCAGGCCGCATCCGCCTTGAGTCCCGCCGGTTGGACACGCACGGTGCGAAACTGCTCGCGCAGGGTTACCAGTATGGCGGGCAGCATGCCCTCGACGGGATCGCTGCTCCCCATCAGGTTGAAGGCCAGCACTCCCCCGGGGGCCAACCTCGCCTTGGCAGCGCGCAGAGCCTCCCGCGAGAGCAGGTAGCCGGGCGTCGTGTCGCCGTTGAAGACGTCGATGAGCAGATAGTCGTAGGCCTTGCCCTGGCGGGCGAGGAAGGTGCGGGCGTCTTCGATGGTGACTGGAATGGCCGGGGGAAAGTCGAAGTGGCGGAGAGCGGCTTCATGGACACGCGGATCGAGTTCGACCACTTCGACGTCGAGGCCGCGGGCGGCAAGCGCGCGGGCCGCCACGCCGGTACCCAGGCCGACCATCAGCACCGTTCGGCCGTCCGGACGCAGCGCCAACGGCAAGCGCTCGAGGAGATAGGCGTATTCGTAAATCGATTGGCCGCTGAAGGCGTCCACGCCCCCCTGGATGAGGCCGTCGATGGTCAGTTCCCGAGTCCACATCCCGCCACCGCGATATTCGACGACCTTGAGGGCGCCGTAGAAGCTGTCGCGGGCCCAGACGATGCGCGCAAACGTACCGTCGCTCAGACGGGCATCCAGGCTGGCGGGGGGTGTCAATACAAGGGGGAGAAAGCCGGCCGCGAGCGGCAAAGCGCGCCACCGACGAGAAAAGGCGAAGTAGGTGCAGGCCAGGAGAAGCAGCGCACCACCACAGAGGCGCAGGGTGGCGATCACGCCGAAGCTGCCGAGCAGGTAAAAGCCCGTGCCGGCAGCGCCCACGAAGCTCCCGGCGGTGGAAACGGCATAGAGCAGGCCCGCGGTGCGGCCGATGCGGCCCAGATCAAGGGCCGCGAGGCGCAAGAGGAAGGGAGAAACGCAGCCCAGCAGGGCAAGCGGTACGCCGAACAGCAGCGACGCGGCGAGGAAGCTTCCCAGGCGCAGGCCGGCCCCCATCGTGGCTTCGAGCAAGGGAGCCTTGACGAAGGGAAGCAGGACCAGCCAGCAGCCGGCCAATCCGACCAGCAGATACAGGACGGCAGCGCTCGGGCGGCGGTCGGCGAGCCACCCGCCTGCGGCGTATCCCAGGGCGAGGGCGAGCAGGGTGACACTGATCAACGAGGTCCAGACGTACAGGCTGACCCCGAAAAAAGGCCCGATGATCCGGGCGCCAAGGATTTCGACGACCATGACCAGGGCGCCGGTCAGGCCTGCGGTCACGCAGAGGAAAGGCGTTCCCGGGCGAGGGGTGTCGCGGGAAGATTCTGGGCTCATGGGCGGCGACTATAGCGCCGTTGGCGCTTGCCCAGAAGCGGGGCGCTTGCCTCTGGCAAAACCCTCAGTCCGCCTGGGGCGTGACCGGGCTTCGCCCATGCGGGGCCGTCGCGCTCAAGCGGCTCTCCAGTTCGGCGACGGGCATCGGCTTTCCGAACAGATAGCCCTGATAGAGGTCGCAGCCGTGGCTGGTGAGGAAATCGCGCTGGGCGTCTCGCTCCACGCCCTCCGCAACGACCTGGAGGCGCAGGCTGCGCCCCATGCCGATGATGGCAACGACGATGGCGGCGTGATCGGGATCGGTTTCCAGGTCGCCGATGAAGGACTGGTCCACCTTGATCTGGTCGAAGGGGAAGCGCTTCAGGGTGGAGAGCGAGGCGTAGCCGGTACCGAAATCGTCGAGGGAGAGACGAACGCCCAGGGCCTGCAGGGCTTGCATGCGAAGCACGGTGGATTCGGCCTGATCGAGGAGCAGGTTCTCGGTGAGTTCCAGCTTGAGGCGCCGGGGGTCGACCCCATGGCGGGCCAGTGTTTCCTGCAAATCCTCCACGAAGCTGGGCTGCCGAAACTGGCGGGGACTCACATTCACCGCCACCACAAGCCGCGCGGTGGCAGGGTCGGCGGCCCAGCGGGCGATGAGCGCGCAGGCGCGTTCGATCACCCAGGCGCCGAGAGGAACGATGAGGCCGCTGTCTTCCGCCAGGGGGATGAACTCGGCTGGCGAAACGAGGCCGCGCTCGGGACTGTTCCAGCGCAGCAGGGCCTCGACACCCACCACCCGCTGGACGGAATCGACCTGGGCTTGCAGGTGAAGCTCGAATTCGCCCCGGGCGAGCCCCTGCCGCAGGCCGGCCTCCAGGTTTGCCCGCGCTTCCAGGGCGGTCTGCATGGCGGCGTCAAAGAAGCGCACGGCGTTGCGGCCCGCTTCCTTGGCGCGGTAAAGGGCGATGTCGGCCTGTTTTTGCAGCACTTCGCCGGATTTTTCGTGGCCGCGGAACAGACTGACGCCGATGCTGGCACTGCTGAAGTATTCGTGCGGCCCTTCCAGGGCGTAGGGTTCGGCCAGCGCCTCGCGAATCTTGTCGGCGACGCCCTCGGCGGCGATGGCCGCCGCCTCTTCATCGCGCCCCAGATCTTCCAGCATGATCACGAACTCGTCGCCGCCGGTGCGGGAAGCGGTATCCCCTGCGCGGATGGTGGCGCGCAGACGCTGGGCCACGGCGCCCAGCAGGCCGTCGCCCATGTCGTGACCGAGGGTGTCGTTGAGGATCTTGAAGTGATCCAGATCCACCATCAGCAGGGCGCCGTACTCCCCGCTGCGCTGGCCGGCCGCCCGCGCCTGCTCCAGGCGGTTGAGGAGCAGCCGCCGATTGGGCAAGCCGGTGAGGGGGTCGTAAAAGGCCAGATGGTGAATTTCTGATTCGGCGGACTTGAGGTCGCTGATGTCGGAAAAGGTGCTGACGTAGTGGGTGACGGCCCCGGCACCGTCCTTCACGGCGGTGATGGTGAGCCACTCGGGGAAGACTTCGCCGTTCTTGCGGCGATTCCATATTTCCCCCTGCCAATGGCCGCGCTGAGCGAGTTCGTACCACATCTGCCGGTAGAAGGCGGCATTCTGATGGCCGGACTTGAGGATGGCTGGCGTCTGCCCGAGGACTTCGGCCGCGCTGTAGCCGGTGAGGCGAGTGAAGGCCGGATTGACGCGGAGTATGCGCTGCTCTGCATCGGTGACCAGGATGGCTGCCTGGGATTCAAACGCGGTGGCGGCGATGCGCAACTCCTGCTCGACTCGCCGCGCCAAGCCGATATCGACGGCAATCCCGACGAAGCCGACACACTCGCCGCCAACCCCACGCAGGGCACTCACCGTGAGACGCACCGGAAAGCGGCTTCCATCCTTGCGCACCAGGGTCCACTCCCGGGTATCCGTTTCACCCCGCAGGGTCGCCGCCACGAAGACGGAAAATCCGGCGGCGACCTCCTCGCCGAAGCGCCGCGTCAGTTCAGAGGCATGGAGGGCGATCTCCTCCCCGTCATGGATGAGGAGCGGCGTGCGGCCGACCAGTTCGTCCCAGGTGTAGCCGAGATGACGGCGGGCGGCACCGTTGACGTAGAGGATCAGCCCCGACACGTCGGTGGCGATGACCAGGTGGTCGATGGTTTCGAGGATGCCGTTCTGGAGTTCGCAGAGGTCGAAGGTGACCTGGGGCTCCTGCGGGTCGGACCCGCTCTGCTCCCCACACCGGAGGTGGCGTTCGGCGCCGGTCATGACACACCCCCCACCTGCGAACCTGCGCCGGCGGAGAATCTGGGGACGCTGCCGTTCTGGCGAACCATGGGGGACTCGCTCGTAGGAATTTAGGGGGCCTCCGTCGTGCCCTCACTACCAAATTACGCCGACGGCGGCCCCTCACCATGACCCAGATCAAGCCGCCGACGCAGGGTATTCCGAAAACGGGGAACCCGGGGCCAGACCCTGAGGTTTCCTCGCTTGAGGCGGGGCGGCTCAGCCGGCGGAAAGGCGGGTGATTTCGCGATGCAGAAGGGACTCGTCGCCCAGGTTCAGCTCAACCAGGCGGCGCAGGTGGGTGATGCTGTCGAGGTCGATCTCGCGGCAATAGAGGCCGTAGTAGCCGCCCTCGCGATGAACCACCGTGGTTTCCATGCGGATGGTGGTGCCCAGCTCGTCGAGGCGCAGGCGCAGGGTGCAGGGAGTGCCTAGGGCGGCATAGACGCCTTCGGGGGCGGCGACGAGAGCGCCGCGCAGGGAGAGATCGACGATCTCGACATCGCTTTCCTGACCGGGAAGGTAGAGACGCGCGTCGGTGCGGAAGCGGATGCGGGAAAACAGGCGACGATTGCTGGCGGGCATGGAACGTTCCTCGATCACTTGCCTCGCATGTTACCCCAAAGCAACTTGTGCAGTTGCAGCTGGAAACGCACGGGGAGGCCGTCTTCGAGTATCCAGGCGGCCAGGTCGGCGGGCGCCACGCGACCCTGGGCGGGAGACAGCAGGACGGAGCAGCGGGCCGCGAGGCCGCGCTCCGCGAGCTGGACGCGCGCCCAGTCGTAATCGCCGCGGGAGGCGACGACGATCTTGAGCTCATCGCTCGCCCGCAACAGGTCGAGATTCTCCCAGCGGTTGCGGGCGCTCTCGCCGGAATCCGGCGCCTTCAGGTCCATGACGCGGGAGACCCGGGGATCCACCGCCCCGATGTCGAGGGCGCCGGAGGTCTCCAGGGAAACTTCATAGCCCGCGTCGCACAGCGCCTTCAAGAGGCGCAGGCAGCCCTTCTGGGCGAGGGGCTCGCCGCCGGTCACGCAGACCTGGCGCACCGGATGGCGCCCCACCTCGGCCAGGACGGCGGCGAGAGGGAGGGTGCGCCCCCCCGTAAAGGCGTATTCGGTGTCGCACCAGACGCAGCGCAGCGGGCAGCCGGTCAGGCGGACGAAGACGGTCGGCAGGCCGACGCGGGACGCCTCGCCCTGGAGGGAATAAAAGATTTCGCTGACGCGCAGGGTCACGCGCTATTTCTTCTTGAGTTTCTGGCGGGCGCTTTCGGCGGCGGGGGAGGCAGGGTACTTGGCGACCAGATTCTCCAGGCTGCGACGGGCGGCGGCAGGGTTGCCCATCTCCTGCTGGCAGGCGGCGATGGCCAGCAGGGCGTCGGGCGCCTTGGCGCTGTCGGGCCACTTGCCGCTCACCACGCTGAGCGTTTCGATGGCCTTGCGGTAATCCCGCAGGGCGAACCAGGCGTTCCCCTGCCAGAACTGGGCGTTGGGGGCGAGGTCGCTTTCCGGATGCTTCTGGACAAAGGCGGCGAAGGCCGCCGCCGCTTCCTTGAAGCGATTGCCCTTGAACTGGCTGAGAGCGGCGTCGTATTCGTGCGCCTCAGCCGCCGGGTCGGCCGCCGGCTTGGCGGTCGCCGCCGTTTCGCCATGCTCCGCCGCACCGGTCGCCGATCCGGGGGCCGCTCCAGCCTGGGGTTCGAGCTTGCGCAGGCGGGTGTCCAGGTCGAGGTAGAAATCCTGCTGGCGCTTCCTGGCAGTCTCCAGCTCGTAGTTCAGGGTTTCCAGCTGGCCCCGCAGGCGGGCGATTTCCTCGGCCTGCTTCTGGATCTGGCCGGACAGGTCGAGCTGGGCGCGGGCCTGCTGATCGAAGCGGGCCTCGAAACCGGCTTTCATGTCGGCGATCTGGCGGCGCGCCTCGTCGTCGTCGAAGAGACCGGCCCGGGCGGGGCCGACGGCGGCGAGTGCCAGCGCGACCCACAGCGCCCCCCGGGCGAGGGTCCGTAAATCCCTGCCGCGACCATGCGCCGGCGGCAGGGGGGAGCAGGCGGCGCGCTTCATCCTCAGAACTCGCCGGCGCCGGTGGGACCCTTGTAGAGGATGTCGGCCCGGCGGTTCTTGGCCCAGCACTCTTCGCTGGATTCGGTACAGGCGGGCTTTTCCTTGCCGAGGCTCACCGATTCGACCTGCTCTTCCTTGACGCCGAGGAGGAGAAGCGCCTTCTTGACCGCGTCGGAGCGCTTCTGGCCCAGGGAAAGGTTGTATTCGCGGCTGCCGCGCTCGTCGGTGTTGCCTTGCAGGAGCACCTTGAAGCCCCGGTTGGCGGTGAGGAACTTGGCGTGAGCGGCGACCAGATCCTTGAACTCATCCTTGACGTCGTAGCGGTCGAGATCGAAGTAGATGCTGCGCTTGGAAAGGATGCTCTTGGGATCGGTCAGTTCGCGGGGCAGGCCGCTGGCGTCCACCTTGGTGGCGTCGACGCGGGCGACGCCGGTATCCGAACCGCGGCTTTCCACCGGAGCGGAAGGGCCCTGGTCGGCAGGGGGGGTCGAACCGCAACCGGTAAGGAGAGCGGCGACGGCGGCGAGGGCGAGAAGTAGTTTTTGCATGCTGGTACTCCGAACGAGAGGGGATGGATCAAACTTGGATTAGCGTTGGAAGGGACCCCAGGCCGGTTCGCGCACGTCACCGGCGGAAATGCTGAGGCGCTGCTTGATGCGCCCGTCGGCGGAAATCGCCGAAAGTACGCCGCGACCGCCCATTTCCGTGGCGATCAGGATCATGCGGCCGTTGGGCGCGAAACTGGGGGATTCGTCCTTGTGGGAATCGGTGAGCACCTGCACCTGCCGGCTGGCGAGGTCCATCACGGCGAGCTGGAAGCGGCCCTCGCGGCGGCTGATGAAGGCCAGGGTCTTGCCGTCCGGCGAGGGGCGGGGCGAAACGTTGTAGCTGCCTTCGAAGGTAACCCGCTGGGCGCCGCTGCCGTCGGCGTTGGCGCGGTAAATCTGCGGGCTGCCGCCGCGGTCCGAGGTGTAGTAGAGGGTCGAACCGTCCGCCGCCCAGCGCGGTTCGGTATCGATGGCCGACGAGGACGAAAGCCTCTGGACGCCGCTGCCGTCGGCATTGACCGTATAGATCTGGGAATTGCCGTCCTTGGTGAGGACGATGGCCAGCCGGCCGCCATCCGGCGACCAGGCGGGCGCCGAGTTGGACCCCTTGAAATTGGCGACTGCCTGACGTTTGCCGGTGGAAAGGGAGTGCACGTAGATGACCGGCTTCTTGTTTTCAAAGGAAACGTAAGCCACCCGATTGCCGTCCGGAGACCAGGCCGGGGAAATGATCGGCTCTTTGGAAACCAGGGCCGGCTGGGCGTTCTGGCCGTCGGCGTCGGCGATCTGGAGTTCGTAGCGGCCGCCGGACTTGACGACGTAGGCGATGCGGGTCGAGAAGATGCCGCGCTCGCCGGTGAGTTTTTCGTAGATGGCGTCGGCGATGCGATGGCCAGCCGCCCGCAGCTGGGCGCTGGAGGTGACGTAGGCGGCGCCGCCCAGAGCCACCTGCCGATTGACGTCGTGCAGGCGGAAGCGGGCTTCCAGACGCCCGTCCGGCGTGCTGCCCAGGCTGCCGACGGCAAGCGCGTCGGCGCCGCGATTCTTCCAGTCGACGAAATCGGGGTTCGAGTTCTCGTTCAGGGCAACGGCGGCGCCATCGACCAGACGAAAGAGTCCGCTGCGCTCCAGGTCGCCGCGGATGACTGAGACGAGCGCCCGGGAAAGGCCAGGGTCGCCGGAGAAATCAGCGATGGCGACCGGAATGCGGTTGGCGCCCGCCCCGGTGATCTCGATGGAAAGCTGGGCAGCGGCCGGCAGGGCGACGGCGGCGAGGCAGAGCAGAAGACGGCGGAATAGGCTGATCATGGGGGCAATGGCTTGAAAATTTTCGGGATTTTACTCTTCGAAGGGCTTGTACCGGATTTCCAGCATGCGCTGGAAGACGGCCGGGTCGTCGGGTCGGGGCAGGGGCGAGGACTTGAGGATGGCCCGTTCGATGGCGGCGTCCAGGGCCGGGTTGCCGCTGGATTTCTTGAGACGCACCGGCTGCAGGACTTCGCCGGAGGGCAGGAGGGTGAGTTCGAAGACGGCTTCCGGATTGCCCTGGATGCCTTGCGGCAGGACCATGTTGCCGCGAATCTTGCCCTTGATCTTCGCCCCCCAGTCGGCCAGGCCACGCCGGCTCGCCGACGCACGCTGCTCGGCCTCGGCGGCGGCCTTGAGGTCGCTTTCCCGCTGCGCCTGGGCGGCGAGCGCCCGCTGCTGCTGTTCGCGCTTTTCGCGTTCCAGCATGTCCTTGAAGGGATCGGACTTCGGCTCCGGCTTGGGTTCGGGCTTTGGTTCCGGCTTAGGCGTCTTCTTCTCCTCCTTGAGCGCGATGTCGGGCTTGGGCGGTGGTTTGATCTCCGGTTTCGGCTCGGGTTTTGGCTGCGGTTTGACCTCGGGTATCGGCTCCGGCCTCGGCTTCGGGGGCGGTGGCGCGGGAGGTGCCGGGGCTGGCGAGGGACGCGCGGACCACAATTCGACTTCGACGCTCTCCGGCGCCTGGCGCTTCCACTGCACGCCGAAGAAGAGCACGGCGACGAGCAGCGCGTGCATGAGCAGCGTGAGGGCGAAGGCCGGCTTCTTGCCCGGCTCGATGCGCTCGATGGGGATCATCCGGGAAACCTCGGTTGGACGAGTCCGTTGGTGCGTTCGGGGGGGTGCCGGGCGCGAAGCGACGACGCAGCAGGCTCATGCCTGCCAGGAGGAGCGACAAAGCCAGGCGCCCGCCCGGAGGCGCCAGCGGGCTCGTAGCGCAGCCACCCGCCCGATGAGCAGTGACAACTGGACGGACGCAAGCCGCCGGCCGGCGTCAGGGGCCAGGACAAGCGGTCAACTGAGGTTTCCAGGATCATTTGCCCTGCGGTTGCACCAGGAGGCCGACGCGCTTGACCTGGGCGCGCTGGAGCTCGTCCATCACCTTGAGGACGGCCTCGTATTTCACGTTCTTGTCGCCGGCGATAAGCACGGGCTGCTCGGGATTCTTTTCCTGGGCGGCGAGGATGGCCTCCTTGAGTTCGCTGCGGCTGACGCTCCGCTCGACGCCCTTGCCGGCGCGGTCGGTGAGGGTCAGGGTCTCGTCGGCCTTGATCGCCACTTCAAGGGGGGCCGCCGGAGCCTGGGGAGCCTTGCCGACGCTGGGCAGGTCGATGCTGCCGGTGGTCATCATCGGCGCCGCCACCATGAAGATGACCAGCAGCACCAGCATGACGTCGATGTAGGGGACGACGTTGATCTCGTTTTTGAGGCGGCGCGGGCGCATGGCCTTACCTCATCTGCCGCTGGAGGATGTTGGAAAACTCTTCCATGAAGCTCTCGAAGCGCGTCGCCAGCCGGTCGATGTCGTGGGCGAAGCGGTTGTAGGCGAGCACCGCGGGGATGGCGGCGAAGAGGCCGATGGCGGTGGCCACCAGGGCCTCGGCGATGCCCGGGGCGACGGCGGAAAGCGTCGCCTGGCCGACGTTGGAAAGCCCGCGGAAAGCATGCATGATGCCCCACACGGTGCCGAAGAGGCCGATGTAGGGGGAGACGGACCCCACGGAGGCGAGGAAGGCGAGGTGGGATTCGAGGCTGTCCATCTCCCGCTGGTAGGTGGCGCGCATGGCGCGGCGGGAGCCATCCACCACGTCCTTGGGATCGAGGTTTTTCTGGCCCTTGAGCTTGGCGAATTCGCGGAAGCCGGCCTCGAAGATGCGTTCCATGGTACCGGCGTGGTGACGGTCGTTCACCGCGCTGTTGTAGAGGCCGTTGAGGTCGCCGCCGGACCAGAATTCCCGCTCGAATTTCTCGGTCTGGCTGCGCGATTGCCGGACGGCGAACCACTTCATGAAAATGTAATACCAGGACATGAAGGAAACGCCCACCAGGAGGGCCATGACAATCTGCACGACGGCGCTGGCGTTGAGGATCAGGTGAAGGATGGAAAGGTCTTGGGTGACGTTCATTGCAGCGCTTCCAGTTGGGTCCGCAGAAATTCCGGGATGGCGGCGGATTTCATTTTTTCCACATTGACGCAGACGATCTGCACCGTGCCGCTGACCAGTTCTTCATCCCCGCGGCGCACGTGCTGGCGCAAGACCACCTGGGCGCGGCCGAGTTTCTCGACTTCCAGGCCGACGCTGAGCTGGTCGTCGAGGCGGGCGGGCCGGAGATATTCGCAGCTCACCGCGCGCACCACGAAGGCGATACCGGCGTCCCGAGCGAGCGCCGACTGGTCGTGGCCGATCTGGCGCATCCATTCGGTGCGGCAGCGCTCGAAGTATTTCAGGTAATTGGCGTAATAGACCACGCCGGCGGCATCGGTATCCTCGTAGTAAATCCGTACGGGGATGGCGAAGGCATTGGCTTTTTGTTCGTATTTCATGGGCCGCCATTCTACCCCAGGCGCTTCAAGTTCCTTGTAACCGACTGTTGCTATCCCATTGATATTTCTTGTAAGGCCAGAGGAAATCCCAGAGGGGAACGAGGGGCGCGAGAACGAGTAGCGCCCACAGCGGGCCATTCGGGCGGTAGAGAAGAAATTGCCAGGCGGCGGCCCCCGTCGCCACCAGCAGCACGTGCAGGCGGCGGGCCGCCGGGTGGTCGGGCAGGGTCATGGGGTCGGAGATCATGAAGAAGGCGAAGAGCAAGAGGGCGCCATTCAAGGCTTGGTGGCAGAGGATTTCCCAGCCGCGCTCCCAGGTGTAGCCCAGGAGGGCGAGACGCAGGGCGGCGATGCCCAGGAAGGCGGCGAGAAAGAGCCAGGCGGCATCGTCCCGCCGGGAGTGGGTGGCCACCGTGGCGCCCAGGGCCACCAGGAGCACGCCCAGTCCCAGGTCGTTGCCCCACTGCCCGGGTGAGACCCAGGCGCCGGGCAGGAAGAGCAGGGCGACGCCGACGCCGAAATTGGCCGGATTGAAGACGTGCTTGCCGCGCAGGCGCAGCAGGAACTTGCCGCTGATGGCGAGGCAGGCAACCAGGGGGTGCAGCCACAGGGTATCGGCCCGCAGGAGGAGCGCGAGGCCGAATCCGGTGATCAGCGGGCTCAGGTAACCCACCCGTCCGAGGCCTAAGACGCGCAGCCAGAAGGCCTGGGTTGTGGCGGCAGCGGCGATGGCCAGGGCCATCTGGGCCGGCAGCAGGCTGAAATCCCGCAGGAGGACGCCGAGACCGAGAAGGGTGGCCTGGAAGGCGATCTGAAAGAGGCGGGGATCAAGACGGCCCCGGCTCCGCGTCGGCGCCGCGGCCCTCACTTCCACAGCCCCTCCCACCAGGGTTTCTGGGCCGCGGCCGGGGGCAGGGCGAGCTTCCTGCGGATGGCGTCGATGTCGCCGCCGGTGAGGCTCGCCAGTTGGCGGGCTTCCTGTTCCTGGCGGCGGGCGACGCCGTCGAGGTAGGCGCGGGCTTCAGGGCAGGCTTCGGGAGCGACCTTGGCCGGGTGGCGCAGGACGTAGCGGGTCTGGAAATTCTGGCGGTCGCGGGTTTCCTGGAACATCAGGTCCTCCGGGAAGCTTTCCGGGGTATAGCGGATGTGCAGACGGGTGAGCATCACCGGCTGAGCACCCCCGGGTGTGGGGCGCCGCGGCAGGATTGCCGGCGGCGGCGCGGGGGACGCTGCTGAGGGCACCGTGGCGGGCTCGCCGGAATTCAGCCAGAAGACGCCGGCCTGCCGCAGTTCGTCCTGCGAAAGGGGGTCGGCGGCACAGGGGTCGCACCAGCTCATGTCCCAGAAGTACTCGGTGAAGGCGACCCGGTAGTCTTCCTTTTTCGCCTGCTCGTCGAAGAGGGCCTTGTAGAAATGGCGGAACTCGTCGCCCTGCTTGAGGAAGACCGGCAGGTCCATGTTGGCGGGCAGCTTCACCGTGCGGTAATTGGTCGTTTCCACGCGGCCGTTCCGGGTCAGCATGTAGGCGATGAGATCCTGCGGGCCGCGGGCGTTGGCCATGCCGAGGCGGATGGGCAGCATGAACTTCTCGGATTCGTAGGCGAACTGCAGGGGGCGCAGCATCTGGAAGCCGGTCTTCGCCTGCTCGGCCAGATTCACCTTGGCGACGAAGAACTTCATGTTCTGGCGGATGTAGGGCGCCAGCGAACGGGCCGAGTTGGGCGGAATGCGGTAGCCGGATTGCTTGAGCCAGGTTTCCAGGCCGTCGGACTGGGTGGCGGAAAGGATCACGATGTCGTACTCCCCCACCGAGAAGCTGGCTTCCACCGTCACCCCCAGGGCCTTGGCGGTGGCCTGGGCGGGCGCCGCGGCCGGGGCGGCGGTCATCGCCAGATCCCGACGCGCCATTTCGTAGAGGCGGCGGTCGCAGGGATTGGGGTCGTAGTATTCGGCGAGGCGGGGGGCGGAGTAGGCGTCGAGGCGGTCGAATAGTTTCTTGTCACCGACATGGACCTGGCCCTTTTGCAGGACGGTCGGCACCGGCACGACGACGGCGAATTCCTTCAGATCGCCCTGGTAGTCGTTCAGCATGCTGACCACCGTCCGGTCGCCGTCGCGCGCGACGATGACCTGGGAGGCCTCGTTGAAGAGCCGGGCGTCGGCCTTGCCGACGTAGAACCCGCAAAAGGCCTGGGCGGTGGTGGCGGCGCCCAGAAGGAAGGCGACGGCGAGGGGTCTTTTCATGGAGATCTCCGATCGAAGTGGATGCGTCACAGGCGGTAAACGCCCGCACCCGACATTCGGGGTTAAGTGCTTCTCGGCAGGCTCCACGCCCCCCGCAAGAAAGGCGTAGTCCTTCGTCAATCTCCAGGCCGGGCGGCAATCTCCCGCGCCCTCATCAGATCACGGCCCTACGTGTGGCGGACAACTTCCGGTGGGCACAGGACCTCGTGACCGCCGCCGTGGCGCTGGCGGCGGCGTTGGGCGGGGGCAGGGCGCCGTTCGCCACCATCAACTGAAGCGCTGCGCCGTGAGCAGGAGCCGTTGGGCTTCCTGGCTCATGTCTTCCGCTGCGGCGGACGCGGCCTGAACCTGGACGAGGTTGGCCTGGATCGCTCCGGCCACCTTCTCGACCTGCTGCGAGATTCCCTCGCTGGCGGCCCGCTGCTCGGTCATCGCCAGGGTGATTTCGGACACCGCCTGACCGACGGTTTGTGCGCTCTGCCGCATTTCGTGGATGGCCTGCCGCGCCGAGGCCGCCAGGGTCAATCCTTCCTCCACGCGGGAGACGCCCTCGTCCATGCGCTGGGTGGATTCGGCGAGCCCGCTGCGCAGCTCGCCGACGATACGTGAAATTTCCACGGTGGAGCTTGCGGTTCGCTCAGCCAGTTTGCGCACTTCATCGGCCACCACGGCGAAGCCGCGGCCGGATTCGCCGGCCCGGGCCGCTTCGATGGCGGCATTGAGGGCCAGGAGATTCGTCTGATCGGCAATCTCGTGGATCACCGCCACCACGTTGTCGATCTGCTGCGAACGGGCCGCCAGGGCATTCATGGTTTCGGAAGAATCCTTGGCGATGGCCGCGATGGTCCCCATGGCTTCGAGAGCGGTACCGACGATGGCGGCGCCTTCGTGGGCCAATTGATCGGATTTCCTGGAGGTCTCCTGCACGTCCGAGGCGCGGGCGGCGACCTGACCCATGCTCACCGTCAGTTCCTCGATGCTGGCCGCGATGCTGGAGGCGGCGTCCGATTGGCGCGCCGATTCCTCTTCGACCTGCCGCGCGGCAACATAGGTCTTCACCGAACGGTCGCGGATGTTTTCAGCGCTCTGGCGCAGATTGACCATGGTCTGCCGCACCCGATTGCGCATGCGCGCCAGGGTACTGGCGATGCTGCTCGTATCGGCGGGGTCGCGGCGAACGGAAATACCCAGGTTGCCCGCCCCGATGTGATTGACGACCTGTCGCAGATATTCGGCTTCGCCGCCCAGGGAGCGATTGAGGATGCGCGCGATGACGAGGCTCACCGCCACCGCCACGAGGAGCCCCGCGGCACTGGCTGCAGCCAGTTTGAGCATGCTTTCATCGAGGACATCCTTGGCTCTGTTCTCCGCGCGGAGGTTGGCCTGGTTTGCAGCTTCCACCAGTCGGTCCACCGCAGCGCGGTGGCGCTTGTAGCGTTCCGCCATCTGGGCCTTGACGGCCTTGAGCTCGGCGCTCTGTCCCTGCACGGCGGGAATCCACTGTTCGTTGACGAAAGCCAGGAAGGCCCTGCCCGACGGAGAGACCTCGCCCAGCAGCAAAGATTGCAAGGCCGCGTCGTGGAGATTTTCCTGCCAGTACCTCTCACGCTCCTCGAATTCGGTGGCGAGCTTTTTCGTCGCTTCCTTGAGGCGGCCGAAATCGCCGGGGGGCGCATCTTCCATCTCCAGCGCCACGGACCAGGATTCGATGAGGTAGGCGGGCGGCGGCAGGATATCGGCCAGCAGATCCTTGTTGGCGACGATCTGGCCATAGATGGGGCCTCCTACCTTCACCGTATCCAGGGTGGCGAAGGCGATGAAGGTGGCCAGCAGGAAGGCCGCCATGAACGCCGCGATACTCACCAGGCTCTGGCCAAAAAGGCTGAGACCGGAGAACGGAATGGCGATGTAGCGTCTCCAGAGGGAACGCCGGTAGGCCTGTCCGCGGTGTATGAACCAGCGCTTGCCACCGGCCTTGATGTCGGCGTAGATGGCCGCCGCTGCCGCCGCCTCTTCTCGCGAAACCAGGGTCCGCGCGGAGATATATCCGCTGGCGCGCCCATCGACCATGACCGGCGCCACATGTGCTTTCACCCAGTAGAAATCGCCGTTCTTGCAACGGTTCTTGACCAGTCCAACCCAGGGCAGCCCCGCCTGGAGCGTCTTCCAGAGATCTTCGAACGCCTGGGGCGGCATGTCCGGATGGCGCACGAGGTTGTGATTCTTGCCGATCAATTCCTCCCGCGAGAACCCACTGATGCGGCAGAAATCGTCGTTTGCCTCGGTGATGATGCCTTTGGCGTCGGTACGCGTGACGATGGAATCATCCACCGTGAGGGTCAATTCGGTGCTGGTGACGGGAAGATTGATTTTCATGGCGCTGTCTCGCAGTGGAATGATCAGAGCGACACGAAGGTCCGCCACTGCCGGCCCCGACGACTCGGACTGGCCGGACCGACTCCCTCGCTCCACGACCGATGTTGTTATGGGTCTAGTAGTCAGTCACGCCGATTCCGCTATGTTCGGCACGCCCCGTATCCCTGCTCGCTTTGTCGCTCATCCTCGCCATAGCCGGACTATGGCTGCGGTTCGCTTCGCGCGATCAGGGCGCGGATGCGCGCCTCGGCATCCATGCGAACCTGCGTGACTGACTACTAGCTTACCGACACCCCAGGGCGCTGAGAAGCGGTTGACCCTCGCCGCGCCGCGACAACCACGCTGCGGCAACACGTTTTCCGGGCAGGGCGCGACCCATGGATGCGGTCTGGCGGCGCGCTGTGTTAGACGCGCTTTCGCAGCGCGCACCCGACGCCCCGCAACGCGTTGCTCCCCGCCACCGGGTCGAAGCACTCGCCGTCCATGCAGGCGTTGTAGTCGATGGCTTGCGCCGCGTCCCACCAGCCGTAATGGGCCCACACGGTTCCCGCGGCAAGGCGCTGATCGATGCGCGCGTGGCAGTGCAGTTCGCGCGTCGCTGTCCGGATGGCGATGGCGTCGCCGTCGGCGATCCCGCAGGCGGCCGCGACATCCGGCGCCAGTTCGGCCTCCGGCCGCGGCTGGTGGCGACGCAGGCCGGGAATCTGGCGGAACTGGCTGTGGCAGTAGGCGGGGGTCTTGCCGCAGGTGAGCAGGAAAGGGAAGGCGGCATCGCCTTCCGTCACCCGGTAGGCGGGCAGCGGCGCCTGGCCGACGGCGGCGAGGTCGCGGGACCAGAGGGTGAGGCGGGGTGGCGGCGCTTCCGCCGTCAGACGCGGTGCCGCAAGGCCGCGCGGTGAGGCCCGTAGATCGGCGGGGCTCAGGCCGCTCGGCTCCAGAATCGCGGCCAGGCCGGCTTCCGGGTCGCCGCCGAAAAAGCCGTCGGCCAGCCCGAGGCGGCGCGCCAGGGCGAAGACGATGCGGGTGTCCGGCCAGGCCTCGCCCGGGGGAGTGGCGACGGCCGGCCGCAATTGAACGTGGGTTTCCGCCTTCGCGCTGGCGAGAAAGCCGGCCTGCAGACCTTCCCGCTCCCAGCAGGAGGCGGCGGGCAACAGCAGGTCGGCCCAGCGGGCGGTGGGGGTTTCGAACAGCTCGGTCTGGACGAAGAAATCCAGCCGGGCCAGGGCCTCCTCGGCGTGGGCGGTGGCCGGCTTGGAAACCAGGAAGTTGCTGCCGAAGGCCAGCAGGGCGCGGACCGGGTAGGGCTCGCCGCTCACGATGCAGCGGAACAGGTCGCGGCTGGTGATCCAGCCCCGCGATGCCGGCCCCAGGGGGCGCTCGGCGGCACCCAGGGCTCTGTCTCGGGTGGCGGGCGGCACGGCCGAGAAGGCCATGATGTCCTCCACCGCCGGACGGGGAAACCAGCGATTGCCGCCCGGGCGTCCAAGACTGCCGGTGAGAGCGTAGAGGATGTGGATGGCGCGGTTGCTCGCCGTGGCCTGCTCCTGCTGGCCCGTGCCGGTCCAGGTAACGAGGGAGACCGGTCGGGCGGCGAGCAGTTCGGCGGCGCGGTCGAGATCGGCGGCGGCGATGCCGCAGACGGCGGCGACGCGCTCCGGCGTCCACGGCTCGGCGGCGGCCTGCAGGGCTTGCAGCACCGTTCCCGGCCCCTGCGGCGCCGGCTCGAAGGCGTCCGAGTCCCGGCGCAATGCGTCGAGGTCGGCGCCACCGCCGGCGAGCAAGTGGCGGATGAGTCCTAGCGCCAAGGCGCCGTCGCTGCCGGGACGCACCGGCAACCAGAGGTCGGCGCCGCGCGCCAGGCCCGCCCCGCGCGGGTCGATGACCAGCAGCCGGGCGCCCCGCCGCTGCGCGCGGCGTATCTGCTCCGCCTGGGCCAGCCAGGTGGCGGCCGGATTGACCCCCCACAGGACGATGGTGGCGGTATTGTCCCAATCGGGCGTGCCCAGGCTGTTGCCCCAGGTGAGGCGGGGCGTGAAATCCCGGTGCCAGTTGCAGTTCTCGGTGGCGAAAACCAGGTTGGGGCTGCCCCAGAGATGCGCGAGGCGGTGGATCCATCCGAAGCTGTCGGCGATCGCCGTTCCGCTGGGCGTGGCGACGCAGAGCGCAGTGGCTTGCGGTCCCGCGGCGGCCAGACGTTGGCCGGCGAGCGCCAGGGCTTCTTCCCAGGCAATCGGCCGCCAGCCGGGGTCGCCGCCGTCCTTGGGGCGAGTGCGCAGCAGCGGCGTCCTCAGGCGATCCGGATGGGCGACCAGTTCCGGCGCGGCGCGCGCCTTGATGCAAATGGCGCGCCCGGTGGGGTGCTGCGGATCGGGATCGACGCGCAGCAGGCGACCCTCCTCCACCGTCGCAAGGCAGCCGCAGCGGGAAATGCAGAGGGCGCAGTAGGTGGGAACGGCGCGGGGAGCCATGGGGCGATTGTAGGGAAGCCCCGTAGCCCGGTCTCTCCGGCAAAGGGATTAGGACTGGCGCGCCGGCTTCTTCCGGGTGCCGCCCCTGCCCCGCAATGCGGCGGCGAAGCCCAGTCGGGCGAGGGCGACGAGCTCGCTACGCTCGTCCAGGGCTTCCGCCGATACCGCGTGGTAGGCGATGCTCACCGTCTTGCCCTGGCGGGAGTAGAGGAAGGGTGGCATGGCGCGCTTCTCGTATTCCCCGCGGTTTTCGGCGTCGGCCTTGACGTAGAGGACGTCGTCGGCGATGAGGGCGAACATGAGGCCGTCCAGGTAGAGGCCGAAGCCGCCGAACATGCGTTTTGCCCGCACCCCCCCCAGAGGCTCCAGCAACTCGACGACGTAATCGGCGAATTCCCGGCTGGCCATCGCTATTCTTCCGACAGCAGGTCGCGCACGACGGCGCTGTTGGGCTCGGCCAGCCCCAGGTGGCGGTAGATGGCGGGGGTGGCGATGCGCCCGCGCAGCGTCCGTTGCAGGTAGCCCTGCTGGATGAGATAGGGTTCCAGGACATCCTCGATGGTGTCGCGGGCTTCGCCGATGGCGGCGGCCAGGTTGTCGACGCCCACCGGGCCGCCGCCGAACTTGTCGATCACCGCCGAAAGTAGCTTCCTGTCCATGATGTCCAGTCCGGCGGGGTCCACGTCGAGCATGGCCAGGGCGGCGTCGGCGACGGGGCGGGTGATGGCGCCATCGGCCTTGACCTCGGCGTAGTCGCGCACCCGGCGCAGGAGGCGGTTGGCAATGCGCGGCGTGCCGCGGGAACGGCGGGCGATTTCCAGGGCGCCTTCGGCGTCGAGGGGGGCGTTCAGGAGGCTGGCCGAGCGGCTGACGATGTTTTGCAGTTCCGCCGGGGTGTAGAACTCGAGGCGGGCGACGATGCCGAAGCGGTCGCGCAGGGGGTTGGTCAGCATGCCGGCGCGGGTGGTGGCGCCGACCAGGGTGAAGGGCGGCAGGTCGAGCTTGACCGAGCGGGCGGCGGGGCCTTCGCCGATCATGATGTCGATCTGGAAATCCTCCAGGGCCGGGTAGAGGATTTCCTCCACCACCGGCGAGAGGCGGTGGATTTCGTCGATGAAGAGAACGTCGTGGGGTTCCAGGTTGGTGAGGATGGCGGCGAGATCGCCGGCCCGCTCCAGCACCGGCCCCGAGGTCTGGCGCAGATTGACGCCCATCTCGTGGGCGACGATGTGGGCAAGCGTCGTCTTTCCCAGGCCCGGCGGACCGAAAAGCAGCACGTGGTCGAGGGAGTCGCCGCGCTTTTTGGCCGCCTGGATGAAGATTTCCAGTTGTTCGCGAATCTTGCTCTGGCCCGTGTAATCGGCCAGCCGCTTGGGGCGCAGCGCCCGCTCCAGGGCTTCTTCCTGGGCGGATTTCGATTGCGGCGCGATGAGACGGTCGGCGGCGAGCTTGTCGGTTTCGATCATGCCGGGGAATCCTCCCGCGTCCAGGCGGTGATCAGGGCGTGGCCCAGGGCCAGCAGCACCGGCCCGAGGAAGATGCCGATGAAGCCGAAGACCATCACCCCGCCCAGCACGCCCAGAGCGATGAGGGCGATGGAAATGCCGGCGCCGCGGGCGATGAGGACGGGTTTGACGAAATTGTCGATGCTGCTGATGACCAGCACGCCCCAGGCCACCATGAAAATGGCCCAGCCGGTCTGGCCAGAATCGTAGAGCCACCAGGCGGCCCCGCCCCAAAGGAGCACCGGACCTGCGGGGACGAGGGAGAGGAAGAAGGTGGCGAAGCCGAGCAGTACCGCGGCCGGCACACCGGCGATGAGGAAGCCGAGCAACGCCACCGCGCCCTGGGCGGCGGCTGTGCCCACCAGCCCGAGCATGACGCCGATGACCGTGCCGCGGGCGAGTTCGAGCATCTTCTCGCCCAGATCGCCACCCAGGCGGCGAGCGGCGGTAGTGAGCATGCGGGTGAGGCTCGCCCCGTCGCGGTACAGGAAAAAGACGATGAAGAGCACCAGGGAGAGTTGCAGGAGGCCGTTGGCGACGACCCCCCCCAGGGAGAGGGCAAGGTTGCGGGCCGGCTCCAGGAGGGGCTTGACCAGCTTGTTGAGCTCCTCCCGGCTGCTGGCCGCACGCCGCCAGCGCTCGTCGAGGTCTTCGCCGACGACCGGGATCTTTTTCAGGAAGGCCGGCGGTTCGGCGGGCAGACCCTGGTCGATGTAGGGCTTGGCCTGGGTGACCAGGCTGTCGACGCCATCCACCAGGCCGCCGGAAAGAAAGATCATGGGCGCCAGGATGACGGCGATCAGGCCCAGGGTCATCACCGTCGCCGCCCGCCCGTCGCGCCCCTTCATGCGGGGCAGCACCCGGCGGGCGTAGAAGGGCCAGGTGCAGATCCACAGCACCAGGGCGAAGAGCACGGCGCCGATGAAGGGCCAGAGCACGGCGATGCAGCCGGCGATGAGGAAGCCGATGAGGGCGAGGCGCGCGAGTCGGGTGGGAGCGGTATCGGAAGCCACGTCAGACCTTGGACAGGAGTTTGAGGGATTGCCGGATGCCGTCGGAGGTGCCCACCCCCGCCGGCAACTGCTTCAGGGCGGCGGCGGCTTCCCGCTCGTTGTAGCCAAGGGCCAGCAAGGCGTTGAGGATGTCCTGGCTGCTGTCGGCCGGGGCCGGGAGCGCCGCCGCCGAGGTCTCGGCCAGCTTGCCTTTGAGCTCGAGCAACAGCCGCTCGGCGGTCTTCTTGCCGATGCCGGGAATCTTGGTCAGGCGCCCGACCTCCTGGCGCGCCACGGCGGCCGCCAAATCAGCCACCGAGAGGCCGGAAAGCACCGACAGCGCGGTACGGGCGCCGATGCCGGAAATCTTGAGCAGCTGTCGGAAGGCGAAGCGCTCGGACTCGGTGAGGAAGCCGTAGAGGAAATGCCCGTCCTCGCGCACCGCGAAGTGGGTGAGGAGCGTCACCTTCTCGCCGGCGGTGGGCAGGTTGTAGTAGCTGCTCATGGGAACGTCCAGCTCGTAACCGACGCCGTGGACGTCGAGCACGATCTGGGGCGGGTTCTTTTCGGTCAGAGTGCCGGTCAGTCGTCCTATCATCCCATTATCCTATCAGGCGGCCGCCGCGCACGCGATAACCGGCGGTGACGAGCGCCCCCATGCCCTGGCCGCCATGGGCGTGGCAAATGGCGCAGGCCAGGGCGTCGGCGGCATCCGCCGTCGGCGCCCCGGGCAGGGCGAGGAGCTTCACCACCATGTGCTGCACCTGCTCCTTGGCCGCCTTGCCTTGACCGACCACTGCCTGCTTGACCTGCAGCGCCGTGTATTCCGCCACCGGCAAACCGGCGTGCACCAGCGCCGAGAGGGCGGCGCCGCGCGCCTGACCGAGGAGCAGGGTGGATTGCGGATTCACATTCACGAACACCTTTTCCACCGCCGCCTGGTCTGGCGAGTAAGTGCTCACCACCTCGCTGATCCCGGAGAACAGGGTCTTGATGCGATCGGGCAGGGAATCGCTTTCCTTCGACTTGATGCAGCCGCTGGCCACGTAGAGCAGCTGGTTGCCGTGCTTTTCGATGACGCCAAAACCGGTCACCCGCAGACCGGGGTCGATGCCGAGGATGCGGGGAGTCGTCACCGTTTTCCGGCGGCCTTGTCGAGGAGGGAGAGCCCCTCGGCCACCCGGCCGGCGCCGCGCGCCGCCCGGGTGAGGAAGCGCGCCTCGGCGTCGAATTCGGCCAGCAATACAGTGGTCATTTCGTCGATCAGGCGGTTGACGGTGGTGCCCCGCTCGCGGGCCAGGGCCTTCAGGCGAAGATGCTTGTCGTCGGGGAGTCGTACAGTCAGCGCACTCATTTTGCGGCCTCCTTGAGAAATTCTTCCGGCGTCAGGATGCGAAGCTGGGGAAAACGCAGTTCCATGCTCTTCAGCTCCCGCAGATTGCGGGTGACGATGCAGTCGGCGGCGCCGGCCACGGCCAATTCGATCAGATGGTTGTCGCCCTCGTCCCGCAGGTTGGGGCGCCAGGCATAGTAGATTCGGGTCCAGCGGCAGGCAGCCAGGAAAATGTCGAGCAGCGCCTCTCGTTCGAGGGGTGAAAGCCGACACTGTTCGAAGAGCGCCGGGCGCCCCAAGACATCCTCGTATTTGCCCAATAAGGCCGCGGCCATCAGCGGGGTGTGCATGCCGCGCAGGCAGTCGGCCAGCACCGTATTGGAGGCTCCGACCCCCAGACAGGCGCCCACGAAGACGTTGGTGTCGAGGACGATGATCATGGTCAAAATGGTAGCAAATTTGCCACCGATCCGCGACGCCAAGGGAGCACGCCGAATTAGCGCGTCCGCGCCACCAAGTACACCCCGCCCACCGCCAGCACCATGCCTGCCAGGGCGACGGGGCCGAGGGTTTCGCCGAAGGCGCCCCAGGCGATGAGGGCCGTGGTGGGCGGGGTGAGGTAGAAGAGGCTGGCCACGTTCACCGCGCTGCCGCTCCTGATGAGCAGGTTGAGGAGACTGATGGCGCCCAGGGACAGCACCAGCACCAGCCAGCCCAGGGCAAAGACGAACTGGCCCGTCCACTCGATGCGGAAATCCTCGAAGAGCACGACGGCAACGGCGGTGACGACGGCGGTGGGGACGAACTGGATGACCGACCCCGCCCGCAGGTCGAAGCGGGCGCAATAGCGCTTCTGATACAGGGTGCCGACGGTGATGCCGAGCAGGGCGACCACGGCCGGCACGAGCATGGGGCCGACGGCGACATCGCCGCCGATCTTGCCGGAAACGACCAACGCGACGCCGACGAAACCCAGGGCCAGCCCGACCCACTGCCGGCCGCCGACCCGCTCGCCGAGCAGCCAGCCGGCCCCGAGGCCGGTGAGCAAGGGCTGCATGCCGACCAGCAGGGCGGTAATGCCCGCCGGCAGGCCGTGGGCGATGGCCACGAAGACGCCGCCCAGATAGACGGCATGGACGAGGATGCCGGAGACGCCGATGTGCAGCCACTGGCGCGCCTCCCGCGGCCAGGGGGCGCGGGTGAGGAGGGCGATGGCCGTCATCAGGGCGATGACGATGCCGTAACGGACGAGCAGGAAGGAGAGCGGCTCCGCGTAGGGCAGGCCGAACTTGGCGCCGATGAAGCCGGTGCTCCACAGGAAGACGAAGAGGAGGGGGGTGAGTTTGCGCATAAAAAAGGCGGCGCCGGGGCGCCGCCTTGTCCCGGGCCAGGGTCTGGATTATTCGTCCATGACGGCGGTGGTGTAGATCGCCTGCACGTCGTCCAGGCCTTCCAAAGCGTCGAGGAGCTTCTGCATCTTAACCGCGTCGTCGCCGGCGAGTTCGCTTTCGCCCTCCGGCTTCATGGTCACTTCGCCGAATTCCGGCTTGAAGCCGGCGGCTTCCAGGGCGTCCTTGACTGCGATGAAGTCGGCGGGGCCGGTGATGACCTCGATGGAGCCGTCGTCGTTGGTCGCCACATCCTCGGCGCCGGCCTCGATGGCGGCGTCCATCAGCGCGGCCTCGTCGGTGCCGGGGGCGAAGAGCATCTGGCCACAGTGCTTGAACTGGAAGGCCACGCAGCCGTCGGTGCCCATGTTGCCGCCGTGCTTGGAAAAGGCATGGCGCACTTCGGCCACGGTGCGAGTCTTGTTGTCGGTGAGGCAGTCCACCATGATGGCTGCGCCGCCGATGCCGTAACCCTCGTAGCGGATTTCGACGTAATCGACGCCTTCCAGCTCGCCGGTGCCTTTCTTGATGGCGGTGTCGATCTTGTCCTTGGGCATGTTGATGCCCTTGGCCTTATCGACTGCGACGCGGAGGCGGGGATTGAAGCTCGCGTCGCCGCCGCCCATCTTGGCGGCGACAGTGATTTCCTTGGCGATTTTCGAGAAGGCGGCGCCGCGCTTCTCGTCCTGGCGGCCCTTGCGGTGCTGAATATTGGCCCATTTGGAGTGTCCGGCCATGGCGGTTCCCTGAGTGCGAATGTCGAAGAAGGCGGGATTTTACCCGTCCGGGCGTCCCGCAAGAACCCCGCCGCGGAATCGGTCTATCGCCAGCCGAGGAGATGGTTGCCGATGGCGAGCAGACGCTGCCGCGCCGCTTCCGGCGTCAGGCCGCCGGTGAGGGGCTGGGGCAGCGTGGCGAGTTCCAGCACCCGCTCGGCGGAGAGCTGGGTGCTGCGGCGGTGGTATTCGATGACCGCCTGCTGCTCCTCCAGGCTGAGGGGCAGGGGAGGCGGCTCGGCATACCCGGCTCGGGCGTCGGCGCGCTTGCCGGGCGACTGGGCGGCGGGCGCCGGCTCGACGTGGATGACCACGGTACCGGCAGCCAGGTCGCCCAGCCGCTTGCCGTCGGCGTTGAGCAGACTGGCGACAAAGCCGACGCCGTAGAGGAGCGGCAAGAAATCGACGAAGCGCAGCGTGTTGCGGATGAAGGACGCGCTCCAGTTCACCGGCCGGCCGTCGTCGTGGACCACCATCAGGTTGCAGATCCGCTTGCCCGGCGTCTGGCCGCCCATGTAAACCTCGAAGAGGACCGGGTAGAACCACTCGATCAGGAAGCTCGCCACCAGGAAAAAGCCGACCCCCAGGCCGCCCCCGAAGGAGGCGGCTGAGGAAAGGGCAAGCAGGGCGGCCGCCCGCAGCAGCGCGTCGAAGAGCCAGGCCCGCACGCGGGTGAGGGGGCCGGCGATGCGCAATTCGAGTTCGCAGCCCTCCGGCGTGGCGACCCGGCGCAGGGTATCGAGCATGGTTCAGGCGCGCAGGAACATGCTGCGGTAGCCCGCATAGACCGACGCCTGAGTGACCGGAATGAGCACCAGCCAGCCGAGCCCCAGCGGCAGGGTGGCGAAGACGGCGAGGACCAGGAAGACGAGGCCGTAGGCGAGGAAGGGGAGCCAGTTGCGCAGGCAGGCGTTGAAGCTCGCCTTCATGGCGGCCAGGGGCGCCATGCCGTGGAAGAGCACCAGAGCCGGCGCGTACCACACCGCCGCCGCCAGCGGGAAGATGAAGACGGCAGCCAGGAGACCAATGAGCAGGGTCAGGCCGACCCCCGGCGCGGAGCCCTGGCTGGCGGCGAAGAAGCCCAGACCGCCGCCGATGACCGCCATGACGAGGGTCGCGGCGACGATGCCGCCGAGGTAGATGGCGCCCACCAGGACGAGGTTGCCGGCCTGGTTGGAGAAGCCGGCGAAGAGATGGCCGATGCGCAGTTCGTCGCCCTCGGCGAGGGCATGGCAGCCGAGCATGATGCCGCCGATGAAGACCGGGATGAGCAGATTGAGCGCCAGATTGACGATGGGGATCATGCCCAGGACCATCATCACGACGACGAAGACCACGGAGAGGCCGATCCAGGTGCCGGGCGCCTGGCGGAACATTTCCCAGCCCTGGCTCAGCCAGGCGATCGCTTCGCCGGCGCTGACCCGGCGGGCCTCGTCGAGCAGATCGCCCGATTCGGGAAAGGCTTGCTCGAGACGGGCCGCGGGGGCCTGGAAGGGGTTGTCTTGCTGATTCATGGCAGTGCTCCTTGGTGAGGGATCAGAGGTTTCCGGAACGCTTGCGTTCCCAGTAGTGGTTGACCAGGGCGATGGGCAGGTCGGCCGGCGCCACGTCGAGGACGCGCGCCCCGGCCTTGCGCAGCAGGGCGGCCTGGCGGCGGCGACCGGCGGAATATTGGAGGGCGGCGGCGTATTCCAGGGCGGCGTCGAAGTCCTCCAGGGGGGCGGCCAGACGCTCTTCCAGGGCGGGCTCCCGCAGGCTGGCCACGCTCACCGCGTGGCGGCGGCCGAGGAGATGCATGGCGGGCCGCAGGGTATCGTCGTCCTCGTCGCGCAGATTGGTTACCAGGACGACGAAGGCGCGGCGGCCCAGACGGCGGGTGAGGAATTCGGCGGCCTCCAGGAGGTCCGGGGTGTGGCTGCCGGGCTGCAGATCATAGACTGCGTTGAGCAGGCGGTTGAGCGTGGCGAGGGACTTTTTTGGCGGCAGGTAGCGGGGCTCGCCGTGGCCGAAGGTGGCCAGACCCACGGCGTCGCCCTGGTCGAGGGCGACGTAGGCGAGGAGCAGGAGGGCGTTGAGGGTGTGGTCGAAGTGGGAAAGCGTGTCGTCCCGCGCCCGCATGCGCAGGCTGCAATCGAGGAGGAAGACCACCTGCTGGTCCCTTTCGTCCTGGTACTCCCGCGCGATGAGGCGGCCGACGCGGGCGCTGGCCTTCCAGTCGATGCTGCGCGGCGCGTCTTCCTGGCGGTAATCGCGCAACTGGTGGAACTCCAGTCCTTCACCGCGCCGGCGACGGTGCAGAACGCCCCACTGGGACAGGCGATGGTCGGTGGCGAGCAGGGCGTAGTGGCTGACCCGCGCGAAATCCGGATAGACGCGCACCGTTTGCGGGCAGGCCAGGGTCTCGGGAACCAGCCACAGGCGTAGGGGGGAATTGAGGCGCAGATCGACGCCGCTGAACTGCTCCGGCCCGCGCTCGGCGAGATGCAGACGGTAGGCGGCCTCGACCCGTTGCCCGCCGGCGAGGGCAAAGCGGCAGGGCAGCCCCTGGCTGGAAAAGCCCGCCGGGTGGCAGTCGCGCAGCCAGCCACTGACCGGCGCCAGGGCCTCGACGCGCAGGTGCACCGGCTGCCAGGTTCCCACCGGCAAGGTATGGGCGACGCGGCGCGCCACCCGCAAGCGCCCACGCCGGCGGCTTCCCGCCAGGGCGTCGGCCAGCGCCAGGGCGCCGGCGGCCACGCCGCTCCATTGCCAGGCGGCCTGCCACTCCGGCTGCCAGACCGCGGCCAGGCCGAGAGTCAGCCAGAGGGCGGCGAGCGCGAGCAGGCGGGTGTCGGGAAGGGGCAGGGCGGCGGCCATGGGAAAGGTCAGGAGCGGGGAGCGGGAACCTGCTCCAGCAAGGCGACGATGAGGTCGTCGGGGGAGAGGCCGTCGATTTCGGCTTCGGCGGCCGGCGCGATGCGATGGCGCAGGGCGGGCAGGGCGACCGCCTTGACGTCGTCCGGCGTCACGTAGGGGCGGGCGGCCATGAGGGCCAGGGCGCGCGCCGCGCGCACCAGGGCGATGCTGCCGCGCGGCCCGGCGCCACAGGCGATGCGCGGCGATTCGCGGGTGGCGCGCACGATGGCGACGGCGTAGTGCATGACCCGCTCCTCGACCGCGACGCGGGCGGCGGCCTGTTGCAGGGCGACGAGGGTGGTGGGGGAGATGAGGGTGCGCACCGCATCCACGGAGAGATCGGCCCCGGTGCGCTCCTCGGTCACCTGGCGGGTGAGGGCGATTTCCTCGGCGGCGCTCGGGTAGCCGATGCGTATCTTGAGGAGGAAGCGGTCGAGCTGGGCCTCCGGCAGGGGGTAGGTACCCTCCTGCTCGATGGGGTTCTGGGTCGCCAGCACCATGAAGGGGCTGGGCAGCGGCAGGGCGGTGCCCTCCAGGGTCACCTGGCGTTCCTGCATGGCTTCGAGGAGCGCCGCCTGGGTCTTGGCGGGGGCCCGGTTGATTTCGTCGGCGAGCAGCAGGTGGGTGAAGATCGGTCCCTGGCGGGTGGTGAAGCGCTGGCTGGCGGCATCGTAGAAAGTGTGACCGAGAACGTCGGAGGGCATCAGGTCGGGGGTGAACTGGATGCGCTTCATCTGGCCATCGAAGGTCTTGCCGAGGGCCTTGACCAGCAGGGTCTTGCCCAGTCCGGGCACCCCCTCGATGAGGACGTGGGCCTCGGAGAGCAGGGCGGCGAGCACCTCGGTGACGGCCTGCCGCTGGCCGACGACGGCCTTGGCGAGTTCGTCGGCGACGGCGCCGAGGATCTGGCCGGCCTGTTGCAGCTTGTCGGCGGGGAGGGCGGGGGAAGGGGACATGGCGTTTCTCACAGTTGACGTTCGAGGGAGCGCAGGAGGCGCAGCGCCTGGAGGAAGGATTGGGGAGAGACCTCCTGCCCCTGCAGGGCGGCGGCGACGAGGCTGGCCGGACGGCCAGTGAGTTCGGCCAGGGCGACGGCCTGCTCGGCGGGGGGCAGCGTGGCGAGGGCCGGCTGGCGCAGGGCGAGGCGGGTGCGGAAGGATTCGCGGGCGACGGCGAGCCACACGTCGAGGCCGCCCGCCCGCCAGACGTAGCGCCCGACGCCACGCAGATGTTCGCCCAGGCGGCGGCGGTCGGGCTGCGGATCGGGGCGCACGGGGCCGAAGCGGGGAATGCGGCGCCACAGCCAGAGGACGAGCAGGGTGGCGCCGGCGAGGAGCGGCATCCAGGCCGATTCGAGGAGCCGCTGGACGAGGGAGGGGGCGATGAAGCGGGTGAGCAGGACGACGGCAGGGCGGCCCTCCGGCGCATAGGTTTGCAGCAGGGTCCACAGGAGTTCGGCGTGATCCTGGTGGCCGATGGTGCCGTTGGCGAACAGGCCGCCCAGGCTGTAGAGCACCGTCACCTGGCCGCGCCCCTCGGCGTAGTGGAGGATCTGTTCGGGAAAGCCGGGCGCCCCGGCGCGCCACTCGGGGGCGCGCTTGCCGGCGGCGAGGTTGGCGTAGTCGGCGTCGACGCGCAGGGGACGCGGGGCGCCCGGAACCGCGACCTCGACGGCGCGCGGCAGGGGAGTCGGCCTGGCCGGCCGCGGCGCGGGCGCGTCGCCCTCGGCGGGGGCGGGCTTGGCCTTGCAGGAGCAATCCACGTCGAAGCGGGAAAGGATGGGATCGACTTCACCGGGCAGGTCGGGGGTGATGATGAGGTAACCACCGGCCGCCACCCAGGCGAGCAGGGCCTCCACCCGCGCCGGCGTCAGGTGGGCGCGCCGCCCGGCATCGAGGATCAGCACGCCGCCCGGCGGCGCGTCGAGGATGCGGGGATCGCCGCTGCGCGTGAGGGGGCGGCCCTGGGCGGCCAGGAAGCGCTCCAGGGCGAGGTAGGGATTGGCCCGCGCCTCGCGCCCCGGCGGTTCGCGACCGCTCACCGGGACGAGGTCGAAATTGGCGAGAAACCAGGCGGAGCCGAGCACCGCCAGCAGGGCAAGCGCCAGGAGGCCCCAGACGATGACCCGCTTCACGGCGCAGGCTCCGCGGCGGAGCGGGCACCGAAACGGGCGTCCCAGGCGTCGCACAGGGCCTCCAGCTGCGCCCGGGCGGGCGGCGTGCGGGCGTAGGCGGCGAGCTGCCAGGCGGCGACCAGTTCGGCGAAGACGGCGCCGGCCGGCGCGTCCAGGCGAGTCGCGGCGCGGCGGCGGCAGTCGGCCTCGGTGTCGCCGGGCAGGAAATCGATGCTCCAGCGATGGATGAGGGCCACCAGGGCGCCGCGATAGAGCAGACTCAGGGCGGCGGTGGGCTGCCCGGCAGCCAGGGCGGCGCGGGCGGCGGCGGCGATGTCGGCCGGCAGGGACGCCGGGCGCAGGTCGAGGCCGAAGAGAAACTCCGGCGCCGCCCGGCGCGGCGCGCGTCCCCGCCGCGCTTCGCCCAGGCGCAGGAGGAGATAGATCAGGAAGGCGGCGCCCAGCAGGGCGGCGATGGCGGTGAGGCCCTGGAGAATTTCGCCGATGAACTCGGCCGCCCTCAGAATGGCGCCGATCCAGGCCGGCAGGTCTTCCCGCGCGGCGTCCGGGCGCTCGCGCCAGCGCCAGGCGCTCTCCTCGATCTCGCGGCCGAATTCCTGATCGGCGAGGATGCTCTGGATGACGGCGCGGGGCTCGCGCGGCGCCGCCGCGGCGGCGCTAGTGGTGGAGACCTCGGCCATCGCCGGCAAAGGGTTGAGCACCGCCGGCAGGGCGAGGGCGATGCCCAGGCAAAGCGCCGCGAGGCCGCCGGCCCGGGCGGCTGGGCGGGGCGCCGCGCCGGCGCCCATGCGGCGGAAGGCGAGTTCGATGTCCCAGCCTTCCAGTTCGCTGCGCCGGTTGAGGTAGAGGGCGAAGCCGCTCGCCACGTAGAGGGGTTCCACCAGGCTCTGCGCCGCGACGAGGAGCAGCGAGGAGAAGAACTCCCGCTCGGGGCTGATGTCGCCTAAGAACCAGCCGAATCCGGAGAAGGGGTCATCGCCGGCATGCGGGACGAGGGCGCCGAGGGCAAGGGCGAAGGAAGCCCAGAGAATCACCTCGGCATGCATGCAGATCAGGGTGAGCCAGACGCCGTGGCCATGCACCCGGCGGGAGAGGATGCGGCAGCGGGCGCGCGCCGCGGCGCCGCGCTGGCCTTCCAGCTGGGCGACCGGCAGCAGTAGCGAGCGGGCCGGGTTGAAGCGCCGCCAGGTGAGCGCCGCGCCCAACCCACTGCGCAACAGGAGAGCGGGCAGGGCGGCGGCGAGATCGGCAAATCCGGCCGGCTGGGCGAAAATGGCACGGCTGAAGGCGAAGAGGAGCACCCGGTCGAAGAAGGGGCGCAACCACCAGAGGAGCAGGACGGCGATCCAGACCTGCGACCAGCAGACGGCGTAGAGCAAGACGGCCGGCAATACGTAGCACGCCAGCCACAGGCGGCCGGCCGGCACCGCCCAGGCGCGCAGCAGGGCATGGCCGAGATCGAGGGCCTCCCAGGGGCTGCGCCGCCGCAGGCGGACGGCGATGTTCTCAAGCTGCACCGCGCCCCCGCCCGGCAAAGAGGAGGTAGCTCCAGGTGAGCAGCCAGCCCGCCAGACCGACGCCCAGCTTGACGCCCAGGGGAGTCCCCCGCGCCGGCGACCAGAAGGCCTCGACAAAGGCGGCCAGGAAGGTCATGGCGGCGGCGCCGGCGAGCAGGGCGGCGGCAGCCGGGGCGGCGGCGCGCAGGGCGGAAGGGCGACTCAGATCGCCGGGGGCGACCAGGGCGAAACCGATCTTGAGCCCGGCGGCACCGGCCAGGACGGCGCCGCTCAATTCGAAGGCGCTGTGCCCGGCGACGAATCCCCAGAAGGCTTCCCCCAGCCCGACCTGGGTCAGGTGGCCGGCGACGCCGCCGATCATCAGGCCGTTGTAGATCAGAAAGAAGACGGCGCCGACGCCAAAGGTGATGCCCCCCGCGAAGCATTGGAAATCGATGCGCACGTTGTTGGCCACGTAGTGCCCCCACATCTGCCATTCGCTGCCGGCACTGCGCGGCCGGCCCAGGTGGGCGGCGTCGGGGGCGTACATGCGTTCGAACTGGAGCACCTGCTCGGGGGAGAGAAGCAGATAGACGCCCTCCGGATAGAGCTGGAGAAGCAGGAGGGCGGCGAGGAGAGGCAGCGCCAGCAGCAGGCTGGCCGCCAGGACGAAGCGTCCTTCACGGCGCACCAGGGCGGGAAAGCCGCCGGCCAGGAAGGCGAGGAAGGCGGCGCCGCCGGCCGCCGGCGCGCCGTAGATGCGCTGATGCACGGCGAGCACCCGGGTATGCAGCGCCTCGACCAGGGCGGCGGAATATCGGCGGTCGCGGGCCAGCGCGAGGTCGCGGCAGAGACGGCGGAAGGCGGCGGGGATTTCGGCCAGCGCGAGTCGCGGCGCTTCATCGGTGGCGGCAGCGGCGCGCCCGCGACGGCGGACGGCGCCTGCCAGCCAGCGATCCCAGGCCGCCCATTCCCCCTGGCGCCCGGCGACAAACTGCACTTCTTTCACGCAAGCCCCCCGGCTCCGCCCCAAGACATGCGGATTATGACGATTTCAATAGTGCGGGGCAAGGCGAGGCAGCGACCAGAAAGCGCGAGAGACCGATTGCGGGGCGCAAGGGCTGGGGGCTTTGTGCTACCCTGCACCGCTGATTGCGCCCCGGTGCGCGGCGTTGCGGCGACGCTTCGCGGCTCCCTGGCGCCCTCCCTTTCAACCTCTCCGCAATCTGTCTGGAATTCCCATGGCCGACCCCCTCTACCTCGCCAAGTCCGAAGACGGCTACCCCGCCCTGCTGCCCGCCATGGCCAATCGCCACGGGCTGATCACCGGCGCCACCGGCACCGGCAAGACCGTCACCCTGCAATCCATGGCCGAGCGCCTTTCCTACGCCGGCGTGCCGGTCTTCATGGCCGACGTGAAGGGCGACCTTTCCGGCATGGGCGCCGCCGGCAGCCTGACGCCCAAGCTGGAGAAGCGCATCCAGGAACTCGGCCTGGAAGGCTTCGCGCCCTTCGCCAACGGCGTCGCCTTCTGGGACGTCTTCGGCGAGGGTGGCGTCCCCGTTCGCGCGACGGTCTCCGACATGGGTCCGCTGCTCCTCGCCCGCCTGCTCAACCTCAACGAAACCCAGGCGGGCGTGCTCCAGATGGTCTTCCGCATCGCCGACGACCAGGGCCTGCTGCTCCTCGATCTCAAGGATCTGCGGGCCATGGTCCAGCACGTGGGGGACAACGCCCGGGAGTTCACCACCGAGTACGGCAATATCGCTGCGGCCTCCGTCGGCGCCATCCAGCGCGGACTCCTCACCCTGGAAGAACAGGGCGGCGACGTTTTCTTCGGCGAGCCCATGCTGGACATCGCCGACCTCATGCAGGTGGATGGCAACGGCCGCGGGGTGGTCAATATTCTTTCGGCCGAGAAGCTCATCCACTCGCCTGCCCTCTACTCGACCTTCCTGCTCTGGCTGCTGGCGGAACTCTTCGAGCGCCTGCCGGAAGCCGGCGACCTGGACAAACCCAAGCTGGTGTTCTTCTTCGACGAGGCCCATCTCCTGTTCAGCGACGCGCCGACCGCCCTGGTGGACAAGGTGGAGCAGGTGGTGCGCCTGATCCGTTCCAAGGGCGTCGGCGTCTATTTCGTGACCCAGAACCCCCTCGACGTTCCCGAGAAAGTCCTCGGCCAACTGGGCAACCGGGTGCAGCACGCCCTGCGCGCCTTCACCCCGCGCGACCAGAAGGCAGTGCAGTCCGCCGCCGAGACCATGCGTGCCAATCCCAAGTTCGACGCGGCAACGGCGATCACCGAACTGGGCGTCGGCGAGGCCCTGGTGTCCTTCCTGGACGAGAAGGGACGCCCCTCGGTGGTCGAGCGCGCCTTCATCTTCCCGCCGGCCTCCCGCCTCGGCCCCCTCACCGCCGAGGAGCGCGGCGCCCTCTTGCAGGCTTCGCCGCTGCTCGCCACCTACGGCCAGGCGGTGGATCGTGAATCCGCCTACGAAGTGCTCAAGGGGCGTCCGGCGGCGGCGCCCAAGGCGGGCCCCGGCGCCATTCCCGCACCCGCAGCGCCGGCCGGTGTCGGCGGCCGGGTTGCCGGGGTGTCGCCACGCCCGGCACCGGCCCCGCAACCCGTGCCCGCAGAAGCCCCGGCCGCCGAATCGGGCGGCATCCTCGGCGGCCTGGGCGACATGTTCAGTGGCCGCGGCGGACGCCGGGAAGGGGTCGTGGAAGCGGCGGCCAAGAGCGTCGCCCGCGGCCTCGCCGGAACCATCGGCCGGGAAATCGGCAAGCAGGTACTGCGCGGCGTGCTGGGGTCGATCCTCGGCGGACGGCGCTGAGCGACCGGCGCCCCCCGCTCCGCGGATCAGACGATGTTGATATCCGCCGAAGTCAGCGCGGGGGTGCCGTCCAAATGCGCGAAGAGCACGGCGGCCTTGGCGCTGGCGCTGCCGTCGGCGTCGTAATAGAGATTGCCGAGGCTGGTGTCGTAGAGGAAGCGCACCGACAGGTTGGCGGCGACGTGGCTGGCCGCTGACTGGAACATGGCCGTGTCGTAGATTGCCGGCAATCCGCTGATGCCGGAGGCGACCAGAACCACTTGGTCGATTCCGGCGGCAAAATCGGTGATGGTCTTCAAGTTGGCCGCCGTGAGGGCGGCGTCGAAGTAGAAACTGTCGGCGCCCTCGCCTCCCAGGAGGCGGTCCAGTCCGGCGCCCCCCCAAAGCTGGTCGGCGTCTTCGCCGCCGTCCAGCGTGTCGTTGCCGGCAAAGCCTTTGAGGAGGTCCGCGCCGGCGCCACCGGCGAGGACGTTGGCGGAGCCGTTGCCATAGAAAGTGTTGGCCTCGCTGCCGCCGGTGACATTGATGAGGCCGCTTGCCGCCAGATCGACGACTTCGACCTCGGTGAAGCTGAGTTGCCAGGGAGTGGCGGAGAGATTGCCACCGCCCGCGACATGGAGGGTGTCCAAGCCTTCGCCGCTTAGTTCGATGACTTCGTCGTCGGCACTGTCGATCTCGTAGTAGTCATCCCCTGATCCTCCTTCAAGAAGATCCTGGCCACCGCCGCCAAGGAGGACGTCATTGCCGCCGTTGCCCACCAGGGTATTGCTGGCGCCGTTGCCGCTGAGCGATTCCGCCGCGCCGGTGCCCTCGACGCGGTATGAGCCGGTGGAATTCGTGAGGCTCAAGACCTCGACATGCTGAAAATCCGTCGCCAGGTTGATCAGTATCGTTGCGCCCGTGTTGCTGAATGCGAGGTGCACGGTGTCCCGCCCCGCGTCGTCCGCCTCGATGACCAGAACGCCCTCGCTGACACCAAAGTAAACATCGTCCCCCAATCCGCCTTCGAGCGTGTCGTTGGTGCCGGCCAGCGGCGCGGCGTCGCTGCCGCCGCCCGCGTAGAGCCGATCATTGCCTTCGCCGCCCAGCAGGACGTCCGTAGCGCTGCCGCCATAAAGGGTCGCGCCGGCGTCATGGGCGATGAGGACCAGGCCGACGCCGTTGCTGATGCGGGCAGTCTCGACGTTTTCCGCCAGCACGAAGGTGGCGCCGGCGGTGGCGATGGAAAGCAGGACCGTGTCGTTGCCCGCGACGGAATCCTCGACGATCTGGTCGGCGGCCACATCGACCACATAGGTATCGTCGCCCGCCCCGCCGACGAGCAGGTCCGTGCCGGCGCCGCCGTTCAGGGTGTTGGCGGCGGCGTTGCCGACCAGGGTATTGGCGAGGGCGTTGCCGACGAGATGGATGCGCGCGGACGTGGTCGCCGAGGCGTCCAGGTTTTCGATGTGGGTGCCCAGGGTGAGGGTGGCGCTCGTCGTGAGGCCGGCGTTGCCGCCGCGCAGGACGATGGTGTCGCTTCCTTCGTCCAGGAGTTCGGTCACCGTATCCTGGAGCAGGTTGCCGGAAGTGAGATCGACCCCGTAGAGATCGTCGCCGCTCCCTCCCCGCAGTTGATCGCTGCCGCCGGCCCCGTCGAGGACGTCGTTGCCGCCGCCGCCCTGGAGAGTGTTGCCGAAGGCGTTGCCGGTCAGGGTGTTGGCGAGCCCGTTGCCGATCAGATTGAAGGCGAAGGCGTTGATGAGAACGCCGTTTTCCACGTTGTCGGCGAGCGTGTGGGTGCCCGTGCTGGCGATGGCCACCCCCACCGTGTCGGTGCCTTCGCCGCCGTTTTCGATGACCGCGTCTGAAAAGTGGTCGACGATGTAGGCATCGTTGCCGCTGCCGCCGATCAGGCGGTCGGCGCCGCCCTTGCCGTCGAGGAGGTCGTTTCCACCCGCACCGTCGAGGGTGTTGGCGGCGGCGTTGCCGGTGAGGGTGTTGTTCCCGCTGTTGCCGACCAGGTTGAAAGCGACGGCGTTGAGCAGGATGGCGTTCTCGACGTTCTCGGCGAGGGTGTGGGTGGCGTTGGCCGTGGCGATGGTGATGCGGACGAGGTCGGTCCCTTCGCCGGGATTCTCGACGACGAGGTCGGCGAGGGAATCGAGGACATAGATGTCGTCACCCGCCCCGCCCTCCAGAACATCGGCCCCCGCCTTGCCGTCCAGGGTGTTGGCGGCGGCGTTGCCGATGAGGGTGTTGGCGAGGGCGTTGCCGGTGAGGTTGAGCTTGGTCAGCCCCGTGGCCGAGGCGTCCAGGTGGTCGAGGTGGTTGCCGAGGGTGAGGGTGACGGTGCTCGCAAGGCCGGTGTTGCCGCCCCGCAGGATCACCGTGTCGCTGCCTTCACCATTGTTCTCGCTGAGCACGTCCTGGAGGAGGTTGGTGGCGGTGAGATCGACGAGGTAGCTGTCGTCCCCCG
>WBZV01000024.1_pt1 | contig 120709 bp, 103 predicted proteins | sample 5204221 | NCBI WGS metagenome assembly WBZV01 (sample SAMN12344360, study PRJNA552823) | activated sludge metagenome | biome: Activated sludge suspended growth; feature: Nitrification reactor; material: Wastewater; isolation source: activated sludge from nitrification reactor of wastewater... | reverse complement strand
TTCTCGACGACGAGGTCGGCGAGGGAATCGAGGACATAGATGTCGTCACCCGCCCCGCCCTCCAGAACATCGGCCCCCGCCTTGCCGTCCAGGGTGTTGGCGGCGGCGTTGCCGATGAGGGTGTTGTTGAGGCTGTTGCCGTTGAGGTTGAGCTTGGTCAGCCCCGTGGCCGAGGCGTCCAGGTGGTCGAGGTGGTTGCCCAGCGTGAGGGTGACGGTGCTCGCAAGGCCGGTGTTGCCGCCCCGCAGGATCACCGTGTCGCTGCCCTCGCCACTGTTCTCGCTGAGCACGTCCTGGAGGAGGTTGGTGGCGGTGAGATCGACGAGGTAGCTGTCGTCCCCCGTGCCGCCCTTGAGGACGTCGACGCCGGCGCCACCGTCCAGGGTGTTGGCCAGGCCGTTGCCGATGAGGGTGTTGGCGAGCGCGTTGCCGCTGGCGGTGACGGCGGCTCCGCTGAGGGTGAGGTGTTCGAGGCTGGCACCCAGGCTGTGGTCCAGGCTGGAAACGACGCTGTCGATGCCGCCGCTGTCGCTGATGCTGTCGCCGGCGGAGTCGAGCACGTAGGTGTCGTTGCCCAGGCCGCCGGAGAGGAAGTCGTCGCCGGCGCCGCCATCCAGGGTGTTGGCGAGGGCGTTGCCCGTCAGGGTGTTATTGAGGCCGTTGCCGACCAGATTGAAGGCGACGGCGTTGAGAAGGGTGGCGTTTTCGACGTTGTCGGCAAGGGTGCGAGTGGCGCTGACGGCCTGGGCGACGAGCAGAAGGTCGATGCCCTCGTCGGCGTTTTCGATCACCAGATCGGCAAGCTGATCGACGACGTAGGTATCGCCCCCGCTGCCGCCCACGAGGCGATCGGCGCCGCCCTTGCCGTCGAGGAAGTCGTCTTCGACACCGCCTTCCAGGGTGTTGGCGGCGGCGTTGCCGGTGAGGGTGTTGGCGGCGGCGTTGCCGGTGAGGGTGTTGGCGGCGGCGTTGCCGACCAGGTTGAAGGCCACGGTGTTTACGAGGGTGGCGTTCTCGACGTTGTCGGCGAGGGTGTGGGTGGCATTCGCCGTGGCGATGGCGATGCGGACGAGGTCACTGCCTTCGCCGGGGTGTTCGACGACGAGGTCGGCGAGGTGGTCGATAAGGTAGATGTCGTCGCCACCGCCCCCTGCAAGGGTGTCGGCACCGGCGCCGCCGTTGAGGGTGTTGGCGACGGCGTTGCCGAAGATTTCGTCGTTGCCGGAGCCGCCGACGGCGTTCTCGATCACCGTGCCGTAGGCGATCCAGAGGTTATCGACGGCGTACAGGATGCTGCCATCCAGCCCAACGACCTCGACAGCCTGGCCCAGACGGGAACCGTAATCGGTCCCCTCGCGCAGGTCGATCAGGCCGCCGACGCTGGAGGAATAGCTGAAGGTGTCGATGCCGCCGGCGTCCCAGACGGTCTGGTGGTAAAACCCGCTGCCAAGAAAGAGGTAGCTGGTGTTGCCGGCGTTGGTGGTGGTGTTGGCGCCGTAGAGGGCCTGGATCGCCGCGATGTCCAGCACCATGGGGGTGGTCGGCTCGTAGGTAAACTGGGTTCCGATGACCCCGGGGTCGGCGGAGTAACTCATGATGGTGTACGAGCGGCTGTCGAGGGCCGGGTCGATGACCGTGCCGTTGATGACATTGCCGTCGTACTGCGAGATCACGTGGGGATGCTTGAGGCCCAGGGCGTGGCCGATCTCGTGGACCACGGTCATGTATTCGTAGCTGCCCTGAGTCCAGAAACTGGTGTAGCTCGTCCCCTCGGTGGAGAACCAGACGTCACCGGCGTAGGCGGTGGGCGCCGGACTGAAGGCCCAGGCCTGGGCATCGGGAAAGGTGTCGGAGTAGGCGAAGCGCAGGTCGCCGACCACGCTGGAGTTGTCGCTCACCTGGGTGAAGCGCAGGGCGCTGACGGCGGCCCAACTGGCCAGCGCCGTCTTCACCGCCGCGATGTCCGAACTCCCCAGGGGGGTGTAGGCCACCGACCAGGGCTCCTGATCCGCCGAGAGGGGATACCCGGTGTCGGGATCGGTGGACCAGTTGAGGATAAACCCGGGGAAGCTGTAGGTGAGATTCGTGGAAACCCACTGGCTACCGATGATCAGGCTATCCACCCCGGCATCGCCGGTGAGGGTGGAGTCGATGGCGGCGGACCAGGTGTACGGAGTGGGCATGACGCAGACGTGGGCTTACGGCGGAGGCGAGGAGGCAGAAGACGGATGAGCGGCAAGCTTGCGCGCCGGGAACCGCGATTGTAATTGATTTGTCATCATTCCGCACGGGTGGCAAGCGAAGTAATTCACACTGCGACGCCGAAAGTTCGCCAGCCCTGCGCCGGTCTCGCCTCCATCCTGCGGGGAAGGTCGGGTCCGGCGAGGCGCCCGGGGCGCAAACCGCGACAAGGGCAGGCGACGGTCATATAGTGTCCGTTGCGCCGCAAGGCCCCGTCATGGAAAAAAGGAGACGTCATGGTCCATCAGGAAAGCTTTCAGGTGGTGACCCGCGGCCGCGGCACCCAGAACATCACCGGCGAAGTGGCCGCCGTGGTGGAGCGGGCAGGTCTGGCGAGCGGGCTGGCCCACGTCTTCGTGCGCCATACGAGTTGCTCCCTGCTGCTGACCGAAAACGCCGATCCCGACGTGCGCCGCGACCTGGAAACGCTCTTTGCCCGCCTGGTGCCGGACGGCGACCCGGCGTATCGCCACGACCTGGAGGGCGACGACGACATGGCCGCCCACGCCCGCTCCCTGCTGGCCGGCTTCGAGACGACGGTGCCGGTGGCGGGCGGCCGGCTGCTGCTGGGCGGTTGGCAGGGAATATTCCTCTGGGAGCATCGCGCCGCCTCGCATCGGCGCGAGGTGGTGGTGACCGTGGCCGCGTGAGCCTTGGCGACCGAGGCATCCGGGTTAGAATCCGGCCATGATCGGAATTCTCCTCGTCAGCCATGGCAGCTTCGGCGAAGCCCTCCTGCAGAACGCCTGCCACGTGCTCAACAAGCGCCCGCCGCTGGTGAACCAGTTGGGCGTCGCCGCCCAGGATGACCCTCTCGATCTCCTGCCCCTGGCGCGCCGCATGGTGGAACTGGTGGATGGCGGCGCGGGCGTGCTGGTACTCACCGACATCTACGGCGCCAGCCCGGCGAACCTGGTGCTCAAGCTGCTGGACCCGGGGCGGGTCGAGGGATTGACCGGGGTGAATCTTCCCATGCTGCTGCGCGCCCTCACCTACCGCGAGAGGGGCTTCGACATCCTCCTCGCCCGCGCCACCGCCGGCGGGCGGGACGGCGTGCTCAATCTGCTCAAGGACGTGTGATGCCATCCGCGGAAACTGAAATCATCAACAAGCTCGGCCTCCACGCACGGGCTTCCGCCAAACTGACTCAACTGGCCGGTCGCTACCGCTGCGAGGTCTGGATGACCAAGGGGCCCCGCCGGGTGAACGCCAAGAGCATCATGGGCGTCATGATGCTGGCCGCCGGCAAGGGTTCCCAGGTTCTCGTCGAAACCGAGGGACCGGACGAGAAGGAAGCCCTGGACGCCATCCTGGCCCTCATCGCCGACTACTTCGGCGAAGGCGAATGAGCATGCGCACCCTTCCCCCGTCTCCCTTCCCCCTTCCCGGAAAATGAGCTTTACCCTCCACGGCCTCGGCGTCTCCGGCGGCATTGCCATCGGTCGGGCCCTGCTGATGTCCCACGCCACCCTGGAGGTGGCCCACCTGACCATCGCCCCGCGCATGGTGGACAAGGAGATCGCCCGCTTCGAGAAAGCCGTGGCCGCGGTACAGGACGAGCTCGCCACCATGAAGGAAGCCACCGAGCACGCTCCCGCCGAACTGGCCGCCTTCATCGACCTGCACGCCATGTTCCTGGTGGACCCGGAACTGGTGGAAGTCCCCAAACAGTTGATCCGCGAGCGCCGCTGCAACGCCGAATGGGCCCTCGTGCAGCAGATGGAGCATCTCGTCGAACAGTTCGAGCAGTTCGACGATCCTTACCTCAAGGAGCGCAAGTTCGACGTGGTCCAGGTAGTCGAGCGGGTGGTCAAGGAGCTCATGGGGCACGTCGGACGCAACCTGTTGCGGACCGCCAAGGGGGTCACGGAAGAGATGCTGGTGGTGGTGGCCCACGACCTCTCGCCGGCCGACGTCATCGCCTTCAAGGAACACCGTTTCGCCTCCTTCATCACCGACGTGGGCGGCGCCACCTCGCACACCGCCATCCTCGCCCGCAGCCTGGCGATTCCCGCCGTCGTCGGCCTGGAGAATGCCCGCGCCGCCATTCGCGACGGCGAGGCGCTGATCATCGACGGTACCCGCGGCGTGGTCATCGTCAATCCGGACATCCGGGTCCTGGAGGAGTACCAGCTCCGCAAGAATCAGATCGAGCTGGAAAAATCCAAGCTCCGCCGCCTCAAATCCGCTCCCTCGGAAACCCTGGACGGCACCGCGGTCCAGTTGCAGGCCAATATCGAATTGCCCGGCGACGTCCCCGATGCGCTAGAACTGGGGGCCGAAGGCATCGGCCTGTTCCGAACCGAGTTCCTCTTCCTCGGCCGCGGCGACATGCCCGACGAGAACGAGCAATTCGAGGCCTACAAAAAGGTCATCAAGGGCATGGGGGGGCGGCCGGTCACCATCCGCACCTTCGACCTGGGGGGCGACAAGGCCATCGACGCCCACCGCACGCAGACCAACCCGGCCCTTGGCCGCCGCGCCATCCGGCTCTCCCTCGCCGAGCCGAAGATGTTCCAGACCCAGCTGCGGGCCATCCTGCGGGCGTCGAAATTCGGACCGGTGAAGCTGCTCATCCCCATGCTCGCCCACGCCCACGAAATCGACCAGACCCTGGCCGCCCTGGAGCAGGCCAAGTCCAGTCTGCGGGGCGAGAAAGCCGCCTTCGACGAAAACATCCCGGTTGGCGGCATGATCGAAATCCCGGCGGCGGCGCTGGCCGTTGGCCTCTTCATGCGGCGCCTCGATTTTCTTTCCATCGGCACCAACGACCTCATTCAGTACACGCTGGCCATCGACCGCAGCGACGAGCAGGTTTCCGCCCTCTACGACCCCCTGCACCCGGCGGTGCTCATGCTCATCGCCCACACCATCGCCAGCGCCGAAAAAGTCGACGTGCCGGTCTCGGTCTGCGGGGAACTCGCCGGCGACCCGAGCTTGACCCGCCTGCTGCTGGGCATGGGGCTGCGCATCTTTTCCATGCACCCCTCGCAAATCCTGGAAGTAAAGAGCCGCGTCCTGAAGACCGACCTCAACGAGGTCGCCCCCGCGGTGCGCAAGATGCTGCGCCTGGACGAACCCCACAAGCTCAGGGAAGCGCTGGAGAAGCTCAACGGCTGAAAAAAAACGGCCATGCCCGGGGGAGCAGAGCCGCTAACAGGTCCATTCAGCAAAGGCTTGAGCCTTCGGGAACGCAGGCAGATCATACGTTGCGAAGTCAGCTCCCGGAATGCGACCGATCGCCGCGCGGCAAGCTGTCGCAGCGGCTTGCGGGACGCCGCCCGAGGCGATCAGAAGCTCGCAGCCAGCCCGATCTGACCGTTGATGCCCGGCATCGGATAGCCTGGGCGATAGGCGTACTCACGATCGAAAAGATTCTCGACGGCGACGAAGACCTCGCCCTTCTTGCCGAGTGCGGGTAGGGGATAGCCCACCCGGGCGTTGACGATGGCGAAGCCGGAGATCTTTTCGCTGTTGGGATTGAGCGTGTTGCGGTCACGGCTCAAGGCCCACGCCTCCGACTGGTACTGGCCATCGACCGAAACCCGCAGGGGGCCGACCATGCCGTTCAGACCGGCGGTCAGGGCGGTGCTGGGAGCGTAGGGAAGGTGCTTGATGCTGGGGTCGAGCAGCGTCAGGCCACCGAAGAACGTCCAGTTGCTCCCCAAACCCTGGCGCAGAGCGAACTCGACGCCATTCATGCGATAGCTGCCGGTATTGTAAAAGGTGGTACTGGCAAAACTCAGGTCGTACACATAGCGGTCTCTCACCCGGTCGCGAAACACGCTCGCATCGATCTGAGTGGCGGCGGCCGGGGTCCATTTGATGCCGATTTCGTGATGGTCGAGTTGTTCAGGTTGAAGAGATTTCCAACTCGTGCCAACGAACATGAAGGGGAGGGCGGCCTGGAGCGCCGGGCCTTCGAGGCCGGGATAGCTGATTCCCCGCGCAGCATTGGCGAAGATGGTGAATTTTTCGGAAACGAGCGAGAGCCCGGCATGGGGCGCCGTTTTGTCGCCGTACTGACTATGGTCGTAGCTGCGCACGCCGATGGCGGGTACCAGGGACCAATCGCTGGAAAGTGCAATGTCCTGGGCGAGAGCGATGTGGGGCGAGGTGATGCGAAAATCGGGCATGTCCACCCTGCCGCCGGTGAAGGGGCCCCGCACATCACCGGAAATTCGGTCGTGGTCAATGCCCGCCACCACCGTGCCGCCAGCCCAAGGGGAGAATTGCTCCTTCCAGCGCACGCCGCTCATGGAAAAGCCGGTAAGGAAGGTACCCCAGCCGACAAAGGGCCGGTTGTCGTTGTAAAGATTGCCCTTGCCCTCGCTGCCGTAGAGACGGAGCTCGCCCTGCCAGCTGCCGTGACGGTGGCTGAGGAAACCGCTGAACAGCGTTGCCGTTGATCGGTACACTGGCGCGACGGCGGGCCGGGCTTGGCGGTTGTCATAGGGATCCTGGGCCGTGTTATCGACGGTGAGGAAGGCTAGCCCGACGCGCCAGTGTTCATCCAGCCGGAAGCCCAGGCTTCCCATGGCGTTCTTGAGTTCTCCCTCGGAATTCTTGCGGTGGCCGTCGGAGCGGGCGTACCCCTGGGCCAGGGTGAACTCGAAAGCGCCGATGCGACCGGCGAGGTCGGCCTGCTCGGCCAGCGTGCCATAGGAGCCGGCCGCCAGGCGGGCGCTGCCATGGATGCCATCTTCCGTCGGGCGCTTCGTTTCCAGATTGATGGACGCGAAATTGTTGCCGCTTACCTGGGGCTGCGGACTCTTGTGGACGGTGATGGCGCGCATGCCGTTGATCGGCAGCAGGTCGAGGAGCGGATGGCCCCAGACGCCCATGTAGAAGGGAATGCCATCGACGTAGGTCTTGATCTCGCTGCCTGGACGGCTGGCACCCAGGCCACGGACATAAACCGCACCACCCTGATCGCCGCCGAAGGCACCAACCGGGTTGTAGCGGGAAATTTCAACCCCCGGCGTGCGCCGCAAAGCGGCGGCAAGATCGACGGCGTTGAGGTCGCGCAACTGATCCTCGGCCACGACCGTGGAGACGGCCGCGAAGCGGTCGACGCGGCTTTCTTCGACCAGGGGCGCTGCGGAGACGGTGACCGGCGGGAGGGTGACGCCGGGCGCCTGCGCCGCGGCAGCGCTGGCAAGCGAGGCGCCGATGAGGACGGCGAGGGGCTTCTTGCAGATAGAAGGTGACATGAATCGATCCGCTCAGGGTTGATGGTGGGAAGGGGAATGCGCGTGGCCAGCGGGATCGCCCTGCGCCACGGGCACAGTGCCGCGGAAGCTGGCAAAGCGCTGACGCCGCCCCGCCGGCAAGGATCCTTCAGCAGCGGCCAGTGCCCTGGCGAGGCGCCCGGCAGTGGCTCCGGGGACTCCCACGCCCCTGAGGCCGTGGGCGCTCTTGAGCGCATCGCCACCGCACAGGAGGAGACGCCACCGGCCCCCCTCCTGACGCAGGAGGGCGCGGCCCCCCCGCGTATCCTGGATCCAGCCTGCCACGGCGTAGTCATCCTCGATGACCACCGGGTCGGTGGCGACAGGCGCCTGGGCACGATCGAAGGTCTGACCAATCAATTGGCGAATTTCTTCGGCGCCGGCCTTGCTTTGGGGCTCTCCTGCAAACCCCGGAGCCAGATCGGCGGCGAGCGCGACGACCAGCGCCAGTCGAAATGCTCGTCTCACGGCGCCGTCGGTGCCGAAGCCAATACCGCGGTAAACACCGGGCGCTCGGGCGACAGGCCCGCCCGCGTACGCAATTCGGCCAACACCTGGGCGGCGCTGCGCCGACTGGCAGCGAGAGCCTCGCGGCGATCCCGTTCCTCGATGAGCGCGGCAGCCTGCTTGCGCCAAGCCTGCATCTGCGGGTCGTTCTCATGATGCAAATGGTGGCGCAGGTGCGCGGTGAACCAGCGATGCGCCTCCTCGGCATCGACTGCCACACCCTGACCGGTCTGGTACATCAGGCCGATCTGGAACTGCGAGACCTTGTCGCCTTTCTCCGCCGCCACCCGGTACCAGCGCAGGGCCGTCGCAAGGTCCAGGGGGACGCCGTCGCCGTGCTGGTGGATCACGGCGAGGTTGTAGGCGGCATCGACATCGCCCTGGTCCGCCCAGCGTTGCCAGATGGTCAGGGCAGCCGGCGTGGCGCCCCGCTTGTGCAGTTTGGCGGCCTGCCGCAAGTCGTCGTCGAGGCTACCTGCGTATGCTGGCAAGCCGGCGAGCAGGAGTACCGCCGTCGCGAGGCTTCCGATGAGGGGGCACAAGGGCATGATGAGTTCCGAAGAGCATGGGGAGGAGGCCGCCATGCTAGTCGAGGAAACAGTTCCCATGAATGTGACAGATTGCCGCGCGGCAATCCGCCACATGGGGCGACTCGGGCGGTTCTGAACATTCCCGGCCGGGCAGGATTGGCCGCGAGTGGATTTCCCGTAGTCACCCGCCTATCATGGGACTCCCTAAAACATTGGAGAAAATGATGGAGAGACGCGAAGCCCTGAAAACCGCCGGTACACTGCTGGCCGGCGCTCTCAGCACCGCTGCCTGGGCAGCTGAACACCAGCATCATCACCATGGCGGCGGCCCGAAGTACGCCGGCCTGATCGCCGCCACCGCCGACTGCGGCAAGGCCGGCGAAGTCTGCCTTGCCCACTGCCTGGTGCTCCTGGGCGACGGCGACAAGGAGATGGCGGCCTGCTCGAAGTCGGTCAATCAGATGCTCGCCATCTGCGGCGCGCTGGGCAAGCTCGCGGCGCAGGAGTCGAAGTACACGGCGGCGATGGCCAAGGTGGCGGCGGACGTCTGCGCCGACTGCGAGAAGGAATGCCGCAAGCACGACAAGAAGCACGCCGAGTGCAAGGCCTGCGGCGACGCCTGCGCCGCCTGCCTCAAGGAGTGCAAGAAGCTGGCGGCCTGAGACCCTTCGCTGTCCGGGAGCCTCAGACCTCCTGGGGCCGGATGCCACGCCGCGCCGCGGAGACCCTCCGCGCGCGGCGTTTCTGCATCCAGCGAATGAAGCCGGTCACGAATAACACGGGGCAGGCGAGGCCGCTCAGGAAAACCAGGATCCGCCCCGTCCAGCCGAAGAGCTGGCCCGAGTGGAGCGGCCACTGCCACTGCATGAACACGTCTCCGGCACTGCCCCGGGAAGGATCAATTGTCTGCAGGACATCGCCGGACTGCCGGTCGATCAGGAGGCAGCGCGTATCCACGACATAGGCTGAGAGTTCGCCTACGCCCCGAAAGCACACGCTGATGGCATCAGCCGTCGGAGATACAAGGACAAGGTTGTTCAGCGTGCCAGCCGCGGGTCGCCTGGCGACGGCGGCGACAAAGGCGTCCAGTCCACCCGCGGGCGGACCGGAATCCGGCTTCCCTGTGGCAACGGCCTCCGGCGTCAGGGGAGAGAATGCTCCGACGAGGGCCTTGAATTGTTCCGGCAGATTGAAGCTGACGCCCGAGAGGAGTACGGCAAGGATGACCGGAAGGGAGTAGAACCCATGCGTCTGATGCAAATCGTGGTTCAGGCGCACCGCTCCGGAGCGGCGCTTGACGGTCAGAGCGCGATACCAGTTGCCATCCAGTGGCCACCATAGAATCAGTCCTGCCAAGGTCGACAGGAGCAGCAGCAGGGCCATGACGCCCACGATGAGCATTCCGGGCTCCTTCAAGAGTAGGGCGTAATGCAGCTTGAAGAAGAAGCCAACGAAACAGTGCTGCAGCGGGTTGGACGGATGATAGAAGACACGGGTCGCCAGGGCCTGAGCCGTATAGGGATCGACGAATACGTTGAAGGATTCGGCCCCCGCCTGATGTGCTTTTTCCGGCGGGTAGTAGAAGTGGAACGTCAGAGCCTTGTCGGCCTCCGGCGCGACGCTGATCCAGCTCGACTCCCATCCGGGGGGCGCAAGGGCTTGCGCCGCCGCGATGCTCTCTTCCAGCCGCAGGGTTCTCTCGGCGGGGACTCGGGCAAGCTCGTAGAGACCCGGATTGAGGGCGCTATCGATCTCCTGCCAGAAGACGAGAACACTGCCCGTCAGACCGAAGATGGCCATGGGCAGCCCGAGGATGAGCCCGAGCCAGAGATGCAGGCTCCGCCAATAGGGCCGCCTTGCCCTCGGCGATCCGAGCATAGCGCTAAGGCGGCTCACGTCAGGAAGCTTAAAAATCGACTTTGATCGACCCTAGGAACGTACGCGGACTGCCGTATTTCGCCACCGTTCCGCCGAATCCGCCACGATCGACATAGACCTTGTCGAAAAGGTTCTGAACATTGAGCTGGGTCGAGAGCTTCTTGCCGGCAACGCGGGTCCGGTAGCCGATCATCGCGTCCACGCGGCCGTATCCCGGCAGTTGCCACGTATTGGCGTTGTTGCCTTCGCGCTTGCCGCGCAGGTAAACGCCGCCACCCGCTTCCCAGCCCTCGGCGCCGCCGGGGGCGCTGTCAAACTTGGCCCACAGGCTGCCGGAGTGGAGCGGCACATTGGGGTGGCGATTGCCTTCGTTGCCATTGTTGTCCTTGGTAATACTAGCGTCGTCGTAGGTGTAGCTGCCGATCAGGCTCACGTGCTTCGATACCTGGCCCGAGACGTCGACTTCGAGCCCTTTGCTGCGTACCTTGCCAAGGGGAGTCTGGTCGGAAGGGTCAGGGGTGCTCAGGTCGGCGGTGAGAATGTTGGACTTCTCAAGGTCGAAGAGAACGGCGCTCGAAGTCAGCCTGCCTCCCAGAAGCTGCGCCTTGGCGCCCACTTCGTACTGCTTGCCCCGTTGCGGGTCGAAGAGCGAGCCGGTGGCGGAACGCCCGTTGTTGGAGCCGAAGGACTCGGAGTAGCTCGCATAGAACGAAGTGGCCGGGTTGACCTTGTAGAGAATGCCTACGCGGGGTGAGAAAGCCTCTTCATTCTTGAGATCCAGGGCGTCGCGGGCGGCGGATAGCGAGGTGGCGTCAAAACCGTTGCCGGTGCGCGCCCAGTCGTAACGTCCGCCAATCAGGAGTTCCCAGTGATTGCTCAGCGAAATCTGATCCTGAACGTAGAAGCCGTGCCACTCATCGTGGTCGCGATAGAACCAGTTTTCGGCAAGGCCCTTGAGGGCGGACGCGCTGATCCCGTAGGTGGGCCTGAAAATATCGATGTCGGGCACGACGGGAGTGGTGCCGGAGAAGCCGTGCCAGTCGCTGGTGAAGCGAAACCAGTCGAGACCGAAGAGAAGGCGGTGGCGCATCCCGCCGATCTCGACATCGCCCAGGAGATCGATATTCGTGGCGATGGTTTCGCGCTCCGGATGGACGAACCACACGCCGCGACTCAGGGTCGTCGGGCCGCTCATGCCGTTGAACCAAAAGGTGAGTTGCTGTTCGTCACGCTGGTCCCAATGCAAGCGCTGGGTGATCTTCCAGCGGTCGTTGAGCGCGAGCGTCCAGTCAAACCCCAGGAGGGTGCGGCTCTGGCGGTTGGGAATGTCCCAGTTGACCGGATCGCCGTAGTAACTGTCGCGGGACACGCGCGGCACCCGGTTCCCGATGATCGGGATGCCCTGGTCCTCGGTATCCATGAAGCGATTGTTCTGCGCCTCGAAATTCAAATTGAGCTCGAACGCGGCGCTTGGCTTCCAGCTCAGGTAGGCAGCACCCACGGCATTGCGCTTCTGCACATGGTCCATGAAAGAATCGGCCTCGCTGTAAGCGCCGATCAGGCGATACAGGAGCGTGCCGTCCTCGTTGACGCGGCCGGTTGCGTCAACGGTGGTACGCAGTTGGCCATAGCTTCCGAACTGCTGCTGGACGCTCAGCGCCTTCTCGCCCTGGGGACGTTTGGTGACCAGATTGACGAGCCCCCCCGGGTCGATGCGCCCATAGAGCATGGAGGCAGGCCCCTTCACGACCTCGATGCGGTCCACCAGGGCCATGTCGAGACCGGTGATGGCCTGCAATTGCAAGCCGTTGCGGTAGTTTCCGGCGTAGCCATTGCTGAACCCACGAATCTGGACATAGTCGTACCACTCGTACTCCGCCGACATGACGCCGCTGATGTTCTGTACCGCGTCCTTGATGCCGATGACCTGCTGGTCGTCCATCACCTCCCTGGGCACGACCTGAACCGACATGGGCGTCTCCAGGAGGGAGGCATCGGTCTTGGTGGCGGCGGAAGCACGCCTGGCGGCGTAGGGAATCTCCCGCTCGCTGCTGACCTTGACTTCCCCGAGGGTCTTGCCTTCGGCGACCGGCCCCGGCCGGTTGCTATCTTCAGCATGGGCGACCCCGCCCAATACGAATGCCCCGAGAAGAAGACTGCTGAAAGCTCCACGTTTCATAAAACCCCCTTGGTTGGTGTCGTTGTGGTGCTGCTGGCGCGCGTGGTCAGCCAAAGCTGAGCACGGAAATGCAAATGGCTTCATCGCGGCGATAGGGCGCGGAGGGCCTGCTCCTGGTCCAGCACTCCCGAGATTTTGCGCACGCCGCCGCGACCGTCGAACAGCAGGGTGCGGGGCAGTTCGCCGGCCCAGGCGGGGTCGAGGGCGTAGGCGATGGCTTCCGGGGCGTCGTTGCCGTAGGCGTAGCGCTCGCCGGCGATGCCGGTCTTGTCGAGCAGAGGCTCCAGGGCCGGCGATGCCGGCTCGGTGGCGACGGTGACGACGCGCAGCCGCGGGTTGGCCTTGGCCAGGCTGGCGAAGAGGGCCAGATTCTTCTTGCAGTGGACGCAGTCCGAAGACCACAGGGCGACGACCGTCGGCTGGCGCTGCCTTTCCGGCGCGCCGAGATCGCGGGCGGCGGCCCGGTCGAGGGGGGCGAAGCCGGCAGCGCCGGCGGCCGTGGCGAAAAGCAGGGCGGCGAGGGGAAGAAGGCGGTTGATCATGGCAGCCGAACGACCAGGAAGTTTTCTTGTTCGGTGCGCCAGAAGGCGTAGAAGTCATCGCCCCGGCGAATGAGGCGGGGCTGGTCGGACGCACCGGCGGTGGCGGCGAGTTCGCGAGGGGCGAAGCTCTCTCCACCGTCGGCCGAGACCAGGGCGTGGAGGCGGGTGCGCTCGCCGTCGAACTCCTTCCAGACGATGGCCAGGCGACCACCCGCCACGCCAAGGTCGGCGTGGGCGGCGCGCGGGCCGCCCACCGGGCGCTGCCCCTCGACCCGCAGGCCGTCGCCGGCCTCGACGAGACGGCCGTAGTGGACGCGGCCGTCGTTGAACCAGACGGCGTGGCGGGTGCCGCGTGCATCGACGGTGAGGGAGGGACCGTGGTGCGGGCAGCCGTCGATTTTCCAGCGCTCGAAGCTGGCGCGACGCACGGATTCCGGCGTGCCGTCGGGTTTCAGGCGGGCGAGGGCGTGGTCGCGCTCGTTGGGGGCGAAGACGTGGCGCCAGAGGAGCAGCGGCGCGCCGTCCGGGTCGTGGGCGGTGGCGATGCGGCAGCATTCGCAGGAGTGGTCGGCGACCTTCCGCTCGGGGGCAAACGTCCGGCCGCCGTCACGGGAGACGGCGCTGTAGATGGCGGCACCGCGATAGTCGGCCTGGCCGGCCTTCGCGGCTTCCAGGTCGCGCTTGTCGATCCAGGCGACAGTCACCAAGTTGTCGGCGCCGACGGCCAGGGACTCGAAGCGATGGGTGATTTCGGCGCGGTCGTGATGGACCGTGATCGGGGCGGCAAAGCTCAATCCGCCGTCTTCCGAGCGGGCAAGGCGGATTTCCCCGGTATGGGGTTTGGCGAGAGGTTTCGACCAGGCGACCAGAACGCCCCCGTCCGCCGTGAACGCCAGCTTCGGGTAGCTGTCTCCGCTGGCGGCGATGGCCTCTGAAACGACGTTCACCAGGGTCGGCGGGCTCCAGCGGGTGCCCCTGTCGGCGCTTCGGCGCAGGACAAGATGCTCCCCTTCCTTGCTCACGGCGAATAGCGTGCCGTCGGGCGCGAACGCCGCACCCGTGCCGAGTTCGAGGCGAGCCCGGGAAGCGGCGGCCGGGCGCCCATCGTCCGGCGCCGCAGGCAACGCCGCGAGCAGGGTGAGCAGAAGGAGGGCGACCCGCGCGGCCGCCCGGCAGGACTCAGTAGTCAAATTTCAACTCGGCGAAGGCGGTGCGCTGGGGAAAGGGGTGAAACAGGAAATACTTGCGGTTGTTCAGGTTATCCACGCCCACCGCGGCGCTCCATTGCTTCGCCACTTGATAGCGTACTCGCGCGTCGGCAACGAAGAAGCTCTCGAATCCCTGATAGGTGTGGCCGTTGATGTCGGTGTTGTCCACGGTGGAGTAAAAGCGTCCGCTGTATCGACCGGCAAGGGTGTAGGTCCAGCGGTCGTCGGGGCGATAACTTGCCACCAGCGTGGCGCGCCAGTCGGGAACATAGGGCGTGTGCCTGCCGACCGACGTGGCACCCGGCGTGCTGGCGGGCGGCACATAGCCGTCGTTCTTGAGAATCTTCGCATTCACGTAGGTCACACTGCCCGATAGTTCGAGACCGCGGATGAGGATGTCCTGCTCCTGATAGACCAGTTCGATTCCCCGCTGGCGAGTCCTGTCCACGTTCTGCATGAAGGAGGTGGGAGCGGCGATTCCCGGATAACTGGCGGTCTGGGATATGAGCGCGTCCTTGACGTGCTCTTCAAACAGGGAAACACGGAATTTTCCCTTTTCCAGGCTTCGCTCGAAGGCCAGTTCGCCGGACACGACGTCCTCCGGCTTGAGGTTGGGGTTGGCCGACTGGAAGACGGCGCCGACCTGGATCGTCTGGTAGAGCTCGCCGACGGTGGGAAAGCGCAGGGCGCGGCCGACGGATCCGGTGACCAGCCAGTCTGCGCTGGCATCCCAGGCGAGCGCTGCCTTGGGTGAAACCCCGGTTCTGTCCAGGCCGGGCTGGGCGATGGCGGTTCCCGACGTGAAATTGAAGCCATCGAAGGCGCGCCAGTCTTCGTAACGGGCCCCGAGCGTCGCCCGCAGCCGCGGTGCGAAACGCCAGACGTCCTGAATCCAAAGGGCCTTCGCTTCCGTTTTTCCTCGGGAATCGGTGAACAGGCTGCCATTGCCTCCGGAAATCCAGTCGCTCGTGTTGTAGGTGGGACTGACCAGTTTGTAGCGGTCGTAATGCAAACCAAGGCTCACGGCGTGCGCACCCTGGCTGCCTTCCGGGCGCCAGGTCGCCTTCAAGTCCGCGGTGGTCCAGCCGGTACCTTCCATGTCGAGGATGCGACCAGCACCTCCGCCCAGAGCCGTCGTATAAGGAATTCCCGTCGAAGCGCGCTCCTGGTGCTTGGCGTAGTCGTAATGACTGACGGCGACATTCCAGTCCCAGACCCCTGCGTTTTTCGTCTTCAGGGTCAGGTTGTGCACCTGATGCTCCATCTCGCGCTTCCCGGCACCGAACTGCGCCGCGATACTGCGGGCGCTGTAGCGGAAACCCCCGAGATTGACGTTGCCGGCGGCGGCGCCGTAATAGGGAAGGCCGGCGGCATCCCTGAGGTAGCTCTGGGCACGCGTGTCCGCCTCGTTCTGCCAGAATCCGAAGGTATAGGCGCCTTGAAACGTCGGCGAGAAATCATAGGCCAGCTTGATTTTGGCGTTGTCCTGGACCGTATGGGTCAGGTTGCCGGCGCCGATGACCTGAATCGCTCTGCTCAGTCGATTCTGGTCGGCGAAGGCGCCACGAATAACAGGGCTTGCTCCCGGAGCCGTCGTCGACTGGGTAAGGGTGCCGTAGGTGACCGGCTGGCTGTGGCTGTCGAGATGGTTGTAGCTGAACCAGAAGGCAAAATCCCCGATCCGATTGCCCAGGGTTGCCGCAAACTGTTCCGAGCGATAGCTGTCCCGCGTGCCGTACTGCTTGAAATCCTGCCATGACTCGGTCAGTTTGGCGGTCGCCTCGAACTTCTGGGGCATGCGGGTGGTGATTTCCGCCACGACGCCGTAGGAGTTTCCCGGAAAGGCCGCCGAGAACGGGCCATAGAGCACGTCGATGCGTTCGATTTCCTCTGGGGAGACCATGAACCAGCGTGGCGACCCGTTACCGTTGTTGTTGTTGATGAGGGCCGAGATGAGTATCCCGTCCGCGTAGATCAGCGAGCGGGCGCTGGCGTTGACCCCGGTCGTGCGACTGGTGATCGGTGCGTCCGTGTCGCCGTTGAAGCGCTTGCGGACCAGGATGTTGGGCAGGTATTTGAAAGCGTCCTCGGTATTGACGACATTGACCGTTTCGCCGATGTGCTGCCGGGTCGCACCCTCCGTAGTATTGGGGGCCTGTACCCTTTCAGCGGCGGTCCGGGTTTCCTTGACGGTGACCGCGGACAAGGTGGTGTCACCGCCATCGGCCCCCTGGGCGAGCGGCGAGAACGCCAGGGAGAGGGCGGCGACGATGCGGGCGTGCAGGCTGTGGCAGAAGTTCATGGGAGGAGTCCTGAAACGCGATCCCGGTGTCCCGGGGAAGATGGGTTGAAAATGATTCCTCAGCGGGCCGGCTCGGTGACGAAGGCAATCTTGACGATGCCGTTCTGCTGGGCGGCGGCCATCACGTCGGCGACGTGCTCGTAGGCCACCTTGCGGTCGGCGCGTAGGTGCAGCTCGGGCTGACGGGCGCTCGCCGCGGCGAAGCGCTCGCCCAGACCGGCGCGGGGAAGGGGCTCGCCGTTCCAGTAGAGACCCCCCTCGGCGTCGATGGCGAACTGGATCACCTCCGGCTTGTCGTCGATTCGGGTGGCGCTCACCTGGGGCAGGTCGATGGGCACCGCCTGATGAAAAAGCGGCGCGGTGATGATGAAGATGACCAGCAGCACCAGCATCACGTCCACCAGCGGGGTGGTGTTGATTTCGGCCATGGGCTGGCCGGAGCCGCCCTCCTCGAAGCTGCCGAAAGCCATGCTCAGCCCCCCCGGCTGGCGCGGGCGGCGCCGAGGTCGACGAGATGAGCGTTGCCGCCGATGCGCGCGCCGGTGGTCAGGTAGGCGTGCAGGTCGTGGGCGAAGCCGTCCAGCTGGGCCAGCACCAGGCGGTTGGCGCGGGTGAAGGCGTTGTAGGCGAGCACCGCCGGAATGGCCACGAAGAGGCCGGCGGCAGTCATGATCAGAGCCTCGCCCACCGGGCCGGCGACCTTGTCCAGCACCACCTGGGTGGCCCCGGAGAGGCCCACCAGGGCGTGATAAATGCCCCAGACGGTGCCGAAGAGGCCGATGAAGGGCGCCGTGGAACCCACCGAGGCGAGGAAGGTCAGGCCCCGCTCGATGCGAGCCTGGGCGCTGACGATGCTGGAGCGCAGGGCGCGGGTGACGAATTCGCTGGCGTTCACCCCGGCGCCGATGCCGCGGGCGGCATGCTGCTGGTGGGTCTGGGCGGCATGGGCGCCGGCCAGGGCGAGGCCGGCGAAGACGGCGGAAGCGTCCTCCCGGCGCAGGGTTTCCAGGGCCTGGGGCAGCGAGTCGGCGTTCCAGAAGGCGGCCAGGGCCTTTTCGTGGGAACGGGCGGCGCGCCAGGAGGAAAGCAGCTTGCCGAGGATCAGCGACCAGGAGGCGAGCGAGAGGAGGGCGAGGATGACGGCGGTGGCGTGGGTGACGGCGTCGCCCTGGGACCAGAAGTGGGCGAGGCCCATTTGCGCTTGCATGAAGGACTCCTATTCGAGGGAGAAGGTGATGGGAACCACCACCCAGGATTCGACGGCTTCGTCGCCGCGGCGAGCGGGGACGAAGCGCCAGCGGGCCACCGCCTCGCGGGCGGCGGTATCCAGCCGGGCAAAGCCGCTCGACTGCTTGACCTCCACGTCGAGGGCGGCCCCCTCGGCGCTCACCCGCACCTTGAGGAGCACCTTGCCCTCCTCGCCGTTGCGGCGAGCGACAGCGGGATAGACCGGCTTGGGGTTGTGGAGATAATCGGCGTCGAAGCGGGCGGCCACGACGACCGGCGCGGGGGGCGCCGGGGGCGCCGTCAGGTTGGGCGCGGGAGCCTGCAGCGGAGGCGGGGGCTGCGGCGCGACGACGAAGGCGGGCGCCGCCTCCACCGGCTGACGGGCGACCAGAATCGGCTGCGGCCGCACCGGCTGCGGCCGGGGAGCCACCTTCGGGGGAGGCGGAGGGGGAGGTGGCGGCCGTTTCACCTCCTCGGCGGGAAGCAGGCGCACGGCAATGCTGGGCGGCAGCCGGAGGATCTCCTGGCGCACGGAAACCACCAGGGCAGCATAGGCCAGCAGGACGTGCAGGGCCAGCACGACGGCCCAACGCAACAGGCGCTCGCCCGGAGGCAGCGGCGCTTCGAGGGCGATCAGGGGCGGCAGGGCACTGGCATTCATGGCGGGAGGGTGACGCCGGGAGAGCAAGATCAGCGTTCGATGATCTTGATCGGCGTCAAAAATCTTTAATAAACAATGTATTGGAGGCGCGGATTCTAGGCCTGTCGCGACCGTTTTCGCATGCGACACGTTGTCGCAGGGGGAAGGAGTTCCGGCTTCTGCTGTCGCGTTGTTTTCTGGCAGCGGTTACACATCGTCACAATCGGGCGGCGAGGCGGACGTTGTCTTTTCACGAATGCGCGGCCAAAATCCAGTCATGGCTGTAATTCCGGCAAGTCGGAAGCGCTTCGGACGCGGGTTCGATTCCCGCCACCTCCACCACAGGGGGGGTGTACTGGTTTCGACGGGGTGAATGAGGATGAGCAGGCAGCTCGAGAGGCGACGGACGTAATCCGCGCAAATCCATAATTGCCAATGATGAGCAATTCGCTATTGCTGCTTAACCAGCATAGCTGGGGCCGCTGAAGCCTTATTATCCAAGACAGCCGGCGGGGACTTCGGTCCCCGTCGTCATTTCTAAGCAGGCCACCCGCGGCGCTCGCCCAGGGAAATCTCGCATCCTGATCGAATCGGCCTGGAGCTTTTTCAGGGTGCGGTAGAGGGCCTCGTGACTGAGCCCCAGTTCCGCAGCCCAGGCCTTGCGGGTTTGCGTGAGGCTCACCGACCCGTCGCTTCCTTCCGATTCCAGATAATCCTGGGTGTAGTGCTGCACGCTGAGCGGAACTTGAATGGGCAACGGAAGCCTCAAGCCCTCCCCTTCAAGGGGAGGGTGGGGGTGGGGATGGGGCATCCAGAGTCTCCAGCGCCCCGGGCTTGCCCTCCGGCGCCCCCGCCCCCTTCAGGCCTTGCGTTCCAGGCCGTGTTTTTCGATGCGGTAACGCAGGGTGTCACGGGAGACGCCCAGCAGGCCGGCGGCGCGGGTGACGTTCCAGGCGCTGCGTTCGAGGGCCTGGACGAGCATCTCCCGTTCGACCTGGTCGAGGGTGCGGCCGTCTTCCTGGGCCGCCGGAAGCGGCGCCGCGCCACTGCTCCCGGGCGCCGTTCCGGCCAGCAGGGCGCAGAAGGGAAGGGCGCCGACGTCGATCAGGGGGCCGTCGGCGAGCAGGACCGCCTGCTCGATGGCGTTGCGCAATTCCCGCACGTTGCCCGGCCAGGGGTAGGCGAGCAGCGCCCGCTCGGCGGCCGGCGAAAAGCGGAGCCCCGACTTGCGGTAACGCGCGCTGTGGAGCGCCAGAAAATGGCCCGCCAGGGCCAGCACATCCTCACCCCGCTCGCGCAGGGGCGGCACCCCCAGTTCGACGATGCGCAGGCGGAAATAGAGGTCGGAGCGAAAGCGCCCCTCGCCCACCCGCTTCTCCAGGGGCTGATGGGTGGCGGCCACGATGCGCACATTGACCCGCTGATCGCGGATGCTTCCCAGGCGACGCACGCTCTTCTCTTCCAGGAGCTTGAGCAGCTTCACCTGGAGCGCCTGCTCCATGTCGCCGATCTCGTCCAGGAAGAGGGTGCCACCATCGGCCGCTTCGACCAGACCCAGCTTGCGCTCGCGAGCGTCGGTGAAGGCGCCCTTTTCGTAACCGAAGAGTTCGGCTTCGAGCAGGGTGGGGGGGATGGAGCCGCAGTTGAGTTCGATGAAAGGCCCCTTGCAGCGCGTGCCGCCCTGATGGATGGCGCGCGCGACGAGTTCCTTGCCGGTCCCGGTCTCGCCGGTGATGAGCACCGCCGGCGGCTCGTCGTCCCCCAGGGCGGCCTCCGCGTCGAGCAGGCGCGAAACCGTCGTCTTGAGACGGCGCATGGGGGCCGATTCGCCAATCATTTCGGCCAGCCCCGCCCCGCGAGATTCCCGCTCGCGGTAGTAGGCGAGGGCGCTTTCCGCGCGCTCTCCGCCGAGCAGCTTTTCGATGGCCAGCCGCAGCTTGCCGAGAACCACGGGCTTGGTCAGAAAGTCGACGGCCCCCAGCTTCATCGCCTCCACCGCCAGATCGACGCTGCCTTGCCCGGTGAGCATGATGACCGGAATGCCACCCCCCAAGCGTTTCAGACGGGCGAGCATTTCGAGGCCGTTGCGCCCCGGCAGTTGGTAGTCGAGCAGGACGACGTCGGGGCGAAATTCTTCCAGCAGGCGCTCGCCTTCTTCGGCGCTCTCGGCGGTACGCACTTCATAGCCCGAGCGCTCCAGGTAGAGGCGAATGTTCTTGGCGAGGACGGCTTCGTCGTCAATCACTAGGATGGCAGCGGTCATGCCTTACTCCCAGGTCTGCAGCCGCAGCCGCACGAGGGTGCCGCGACCGGAGGTGCTCTCCAGGTCGACGCTTCCCCCGAAGCGCTCGACGAGGCGCCGCACCAGGGGCAACCCGAGGCCGAGGCCCTTGGCCTTGGTGGTATAGAAGGGCTTGAACACCCGCCCCTGTTCGGCGACCGGAATCCCGGGGCCGTCGTCACGGACTTCGGCCACCACTTCCCGCCCTTCGCTGCGGGTAGCCAGAACGATATGGCCGGGGCCGGCAAGGGCCTCGCCGGCGTTGGCCACCAGACTGCCCAGCATCTGGGCGAGCAGGGCCCGATCGCCCCGCGCGACGGTCGGCGTCACGGCTGGCTCTGTGTCCAGGACGATACCGCGCCGGGCGAGGTCTTTGCGATAGGTTTCCGCCACCTCGGCGAGCAGGGCATTGAGATCCACCGCCTCCAGGGCCGCGTGGGCGGGCTTGGCGTAGGTGAGAATCTGGCGCACCCAGCCCTCCAGACGGTCCACCTGGGTGACGATGTCCTGGGCGCATTCGCGGGCTTCGTCGGGCAGGGGGCTTTCCAGCGCCAGTTCCGCGGAAGAGCGGATGGCGGCCAGCGGATTGCGCAATCCGTGGGCGACGGCGGAGCCCATCTCCCCCACCACCGCCAGTGATTCGGACTCGATCAGGCGGTCCCCCTGAACTTCGATGATGCTCTGGGCGCGCCAGACGATCCAGAACAGGGCGGCGTAGAGGAAGGCGCCAGCCACCGCCGCCGACAGCCAGATCAGCCGGTGGCCGGTGGCGATGGCTTCGAAGAGTTCGGCGGGCACTTTGTACAGTTCCACGACGCCGACGATGCGGCGTCCGTGGATGTCGAAGATAGGCACGTAGCTCTCGACGAAGTACTGTTTTCCCAAGGCCAGGTGCTGATGCTCCGGCTTGCTGAGGTGGCTTGGATCGACCATGCCGCTGTGCACCACGAGGTCGGCGCGCAGGGCTTCCTCCAGTTCCTCGTTGCCTTCGAAGCGGCGGCCGATGAGGCTGGCGTCACTGGACCACACCATGCGGCGGTCGCTTCCGTAAACATTGATGCGCAGCACCCCGGGAATGCGGTTCATGTGGCCCAGGAAATCTTGCAACTGCTGCGCCGTCGAGCCGGTGGAGCCGGAAAAGTACTCGTAGGCATTCTCGGTGGCGACGATGCTGCGCACGAAACCGGCCGTCACTTCGGCGTCCTGGCGGATCATGCGGTCTTCGAGGAAGCGGGTGAGCGCCCAGGCCGAGACGGCGCTCACCGTCACCACCGACACCAGGGTGGTGAGGGAAAACCAGCGCATCAGGTTGAATTCTTCCGCCGAACGATTGGCCATTTCCGCTCCCCTGGCGCCCGTCACCTACGCCAAAGGTGGGAGAATACCCGCCTTGCCGGCGCGCCATCTGATCGAACGCAAAGCACCAACGCTTTTTCCCGCACCTTTATTCCCCGCCGGCGGCAGCCCGACGCCTGGCCCGGCGTTCCGCTCTACAATCGCGGCCATGAGAACCACCGGCCCCGCGCTCCTCGCCCGCTACCTGGCGCTCGCCTGGTGCGGACTGGTCGTCTATGGCAGCCTGCATCCGTTTTCCGGCTGGCGTGCCAGCGGCGTCTCCCCCTTCGCCTTCCTGGAGGGCGGCTGGCCCCGCTACTGGACAGCCTTCGATCTCGCGGCCAACGTGGCCGTCTATCTCCCCCTCGGCTTCTTCCTAACCCTGGCCTTTCCCCGCCTGCCGGGACGCTTCACCGCGGCGATCCTGGCGGTGCTCGGGGCGGCAAGCGTCAGCTTTGGCCTGGAGTGCGTGCAGACCTGGCTGCCCAGCCGCGTGCCCTCCAACGTCGACCTCGGGTGCAACGCCCTGGGCGGCCTCCTTGGCGCCCTGGCCGCCCTTCACGCCGGCCCCCGCGTCTTCCCGCGGCTGGCCGCCTGGCAGCAACGCATGGTGGCTCCCGTTCCCCACGCCGAGCTGGGCCTCACCCTGCTCGGCCTCTGGCTCCTGGTGTCGGTGTCACCGGAAATCCTCCTCTTCGGCGCCGGCGACCTGCGCCAGCCTCTGGGTCTCGTCGGCGCGGTGCCCTTCGCCGCCCCCAGCTTCATGCTCATCGAAGCCTCGGTGACCGCCTTCAACGCCATCGCCGTGGGGCTCCTGGTGCGCCTGCTCACCGCCCGCACCCTGACCGCCTATCTGGCGGTGCCGCTCTTCCTCGCCATCTGCCTCCTGGTGCGCACCCTGGGTGCCGCCATTCTGGTCGGGCCGGACGATGCCCTCGCCTGGCTCACGCCGGGCGCGCAGATGGGCCTCGGGATGGGACTCGCCGTACTGGCGGTGACCCTCGCCCTGCCCATCACCGCCCGCCTCATGCTGGCGGCACTCGCCCTCATGGCGGGTGCCGTGCTGGTCAATATGGCGCCTCCCAACCCCTATTCGGCTGTGGCCCTCGCCGCCTGGCGGCAGGGGCACTTCCTCAATTTCAACGGACTCACCCGCTGGGTTTCCATCCTTCTTCCCTTCCTCACCCTGCCCTATTTGTTCGCCGCCAGCCGCAAACTCTGACCCATGAGCGACCCGCGTCACTCCTGGCACCACTGCGGCGTCGCCGAAGTCGAAGCCAGCCTGGGGGTGCGCAGCGACACCGGCCTGGATGACGCCGAGGTGATCAACCGGCGCGCCCGGCACGGCCCCAACCGACTGCGGGAGCGGCCCGGCAAGCCGGCCTGGCGGCGCCTCGCCGACCAGCTGCTGCAGCCCGTGGTGCTGGTGCTCATCGCCGCCGGCGCCGTCACCGCCGGGCTGGGGGAGTGGGTGGACGCCAGCGTCATCTTCGGCGTGGTGGCGGTGAACTCCCTGATCGGCTTCTGGCAGGAAGCCCGCGCGGAGGGTGCCCTCGCCGCCCTGGCCCGCAGCGTGGCAACACCCGTCGTAGTGCGGCGCGGCGGCCATCGGCGGCACATCGACGCCGCCGACCTGGTACCCGGCGACGTGGTATTGCTGGCCGCCGGCGACCGCGTGCCGGCCGATCTGCGACTCTTCCGGAGCGCCGGGCTGGCGGCGGACGAGTCGGCACTGACCGGCGAATCCCTGCCGGTCGGAAAGCATGCCGAGGCCCTGGCCGCCGACACCCTGCTCGCCGACCGAGCCAACATGGCCTATGCCGGCACCGCGGTGGTGGCGGGGCAGGGGGGCGGGCTGGTGGTGGCCTCCGGCGATGCCACGGAGACCGGCCGCATCGCCGACCTCATCGCGACGGCGCCCGAGCTGTCGACACCCCTCACCCGCCGCATGGCGGTCTTTTCCCGCTGGCTGCTGTGGGCCATCGGCGCCCTCGCCGCGCTCACCTTCGCCGTGGGCCTGCTGCGTGGGGAAGCGCCCTTCGCCATGTTCATGGCCGCCGTGGCCCTGTCCGTCGGAGCCATCCCCGAGGGGCTGCCGGCGGCGGTGACGGTGACGCTCGCCATCGGCGTGGCGCGCATGGCCCGGCGGCGCGCCATCATCCGCCGCCTGCCGGCGGTGGAAACCCTGGGCAGCACCACGGTCATCTGCTCCGACAAGACGGGCACCCTGACCCAGAACGCCATGACGGTGCGCGCCTATTGGTGCGGAGGGGAATCCTTCGCCGTCGAGGGTAACGGGTACGGCCCCGAGGGCGCTTTCATCCAGGACGGCGGCCGTGCTCCCCTCGGCGCCGCCCTGCGGGAATGCCTGGTGGCGGGCGTCCTGTGCAACGACGCCAGCGTGAGCCGGGGGCGGGGGCCGTGGACCATCACCGGCGACCCCACCGAGGCAGCCCTGCTGGTGGCCGCCCGCAAGGCGGGCCTGGACGAGGCGACCCTGCGCCGCCTCTTTCCCCGCCGGGACGAGTTGCCGTTCGACGCCGGGCGGCAATGGATGGCCACCCTGCACGAGGGCGACGGCGACCTGGTGGTCCATGTGAAAGGGGCCGCGGAGCGGGTGCTCGAACGCTGCGCCGACGCCCTCGACCGGCATGGTGCCGCCACCGCCCTCGACGCCCCGGCGGTGGAAGCGGCCGCCCAGGCGCTGGCCGCCCAGGGCCTGCGGGTGCTAGCCCTGGCCCGCCGGTCGCGGCAGGCGGCGCCCCTGGCCGGGGACGATGCGCTGGCCGGGCTGACCTTCCTCGGCCTGGTGGGCATGATCGACCCCCCGCGCCCGGCGGCGGTCACCGCCGTCAAGGCCTGTCACACCGCCGGCATCCGGGTCAAGATGATCACCGGCGACCACGCCGCCACGGCCGCCGCCATCGCGGCCCGCCTGGGCATCGCCGCCCAGCGGGTGCTTACCGGCCGCGAGCTGGCCGCCCTCGACGACACCGCGCTGGCCCGGGCGGCGGCGGAAGTGGATGTCTTTGCCCGCATCGAACCGGAGCAGAAGCTGCGCCTGGTCAAGGCCCTGCAAGGGCAGGGCGAGGTGGTGGCGATGACCGGCGACGGGGTGAACGACGCGCCGGCGCTGAAGCAGGCCGACATCGGCATCGCGATGGGCCTGGGCGGCACCGAGGTGGCCAAGGAGGCGGCGGCCATGGTGCTCACCGACGACAATTTCGCCAGCATCGAGGCGGCTGTGGAGGAGGGGCGGGGGGTCTGGGACAACCTGGTGAAATTCATCACCTGGACGCTGCCCACCAATTTCGGCGAGGGGCTGGTCATCGTCGCCGCCATCGTCCTCGGCGTCACCCTACCCATCACGCCGCTCCAGATCCTGTGGATCAACATGACCACCGCCGTGCTCCTCGGCCTGACTCTGGCCTTCGAACCCATCGAACGGGGCGTCATGCGCCGCCCGCCCCGCCGCCCGGATACCCCGGTGCTTGACGCCGCCCTGGTGCGGCGCATCGTGCTCGTCTCCCTGCTCCTGCTCGCCGGCGCCTTCGGCCTTTTCCTGCATGCCCTGGAGGGCGGCCGCAGCCTTGCCGAAGCCCGCACCATCGCCGTCAATGTCTTCGTGCTCGTCGAGACCAGCTACCTCTTCAACTGTCGCTCCCTCTCCCGTAGCTTCTGGTCCCTGGGGATTTTTTCCAACCCCTGGCTGTGGGGCGGCGTCGCGCTCATGCTCGCCCTGCAGGGGCTGATCACCTACTGGCCCCCCTTGCAGGCGGCCTTTCATACCGCCGCCATCGGGCTCGCGGACTGGCTGCGCATTCTCGCCTGGTCGGTGATCGCCGCCGCGCTGGTCGGCGCCGAGAAGGCGCTGGCCCGGCGAGGCGGTCGCCGGTGAACCCCGGGAAAACATCTCCCGCCGTCCTATAATCCTCGCTCCCCACGGAGACTGCGATGAGCCACTTCAAACACCACGTCTTTTTCTGCTGCAATCAGCGGGAGACCGGCGAAATCTGCTGCAACAACCACGGCGCGTCGGAAATCCAGACCTACGCCAAGGACCGCATTGCCAAGCTGAAGATGAAGGGCCCTGGCAAGGTGCGCATCAACAAGGCCGGCTGCCTGGACCGCTGCGACCAGGGACCGGTGATGGTCATCTACCCCGAGGCCGTCTGGTATACCTACGTGGATAAGGAAGACGTGGAGGAAATCATCCAGGAGCACCTGGTCCACGGCCGCGTCGTGGAGCGCCTCAAGATATGATCCTAGAAACCTCAGTTGACCGCTTGTCCCGCCCCCTACGCCCCACGGCTGCTTGCGTCCGCCCACCTGGAACCGCTCACCCGGCGGGTGGGACCGCCACGAGCCCGCTGGCGCATCCGGACGGGCACCTGACTTTGTCGCTCCTTCTGAGAGGCATGAGCCTGCCGCGTCGTCGCTTCGCGCCAGGCACCCACCCGAACGCACCAACGGACTCGTCCAACTGAGGTTTCTAGGATGAAGGTGGTCGAAGAAAAGATTCTGATCGATGGCCCGGTCGGCAAGATCGAGGTCATTATGGAGAAACCCGACGCCCCGCGCGGCATCGCCCTGGTGGCCCATCCCCACCCCATCGGCGGTGGCGCCAACACCAACAAGGTGGCCTACACCCTGGCCCGTACCTTCGTGGCCCTGGGCTATGCGGCCTTCCGCCCCAATTTCCGCAGCGTCGGCAGCAGCGAGGGCGAGCACGACGAAGGCATTGGCGAAACCGACGACCTGCTGGCCGTGCTGCACGATGCCAAGTGCCGCTGCGGCGACCTGCCGGTGGCGCTGGCCGGCTTTTCCTTCGGCGCCTACTGCCAGACCCGCGTCGCCAGGCGGCTGGCCGAGGCCGGCCACCCGGCCCAGCGCCTGGTGCTGGTGGGCACCGCGGCCGGCTTCGTCGAGGGAACCCGCAGCTACGACACCGAAGCCGTACCCCACGACACCATCGTCATCCACGGCTCGCAAGACGACACGGTGCCCCTGAAGAATGTCCTCGACTGGGCGCAGCCCCTCGATCTGCCGGTGGTGGTGGTCCCCGGCGCCGACCACTTCTTCCACCGCCGCCTGCACCAGATCCGCGACATCGTCACGCGCGCCTGGCGGCACTGACCCCGGCCCGCTCACGGGGCCGGCGCGCAGGCCTCCGGTTCGGGGGCGGGCAGCCAGCCCTGCAGGCCCTCGGGGGACAGGGGGCGGCTGAAGAAGTAGCCCTGCGCTAGAGTACAGCCCTGGGCGGCGAGAAAGTCGCGCTGGGCGGCGGTTTCCACGCCCTCGGCAAGCACGCTGAGGTTGAGGTTGCGGGCCATGGCGACAATGGTGCGGACGATTTCCTGGTCAGCGGCGTTGCCCGGAATGTCGCCCACGAAACTGCGGTCGATCTTCAGCTTGTCCACCCGGAAGCGCTTGAGGTAGGCCAGCGACGAGTATCCGGTGCCGAAGTCGTCGATGGCCAGCCGCAGGCCGACGGCCTTGAGCTCGGCGAGGCGGGATTCCGCGGCGGCGCCGAGTTCCACCAGGGCGTTCTCGGTGATTTCCAGTTCGAGAAGCTGCGGCGGCAGGTCCGACTCGGCCAGCACGGCGGCGATCTCCTTGGCGAGCAGCGGGTTGCGCAACTGCACCGGCGAGAGGTTCACCGCCAGCGTCTCCAGGGCGTAGCCGGCCCGCCGCCAGGCGCTGAACTGGGCGCAGGCGCGGCGCAGCACCCAGGCGCCGAGGGGAACGATGAGCCCGGTTTCCTCGGCGTGGGGAATGAAACGGTCGGGGAAGATGCGCTCCTCGCCCGGCGGCTGCCAGCGCACCAGGGCTTCGACACCAATGGTGCGACCGCTGACGAGGTCGAGGAGCGGCTGGTAGTCGAGGGTGAATTCTTCCCGCGCCAGGGCGCGCCGCAGGGCCGCATCGAGGGCCAGATGGCGGTTTGCCGTGTCGCCCAGGGCTTCGGTGTAGAAGTGGTAGTGGCCGCGCCCCGCCGCTTTGACATGGTAAAGGGCGGCGTCGGCGAAGCGCACCAGTTCGTGGGGCTCGCGGCTGTCGGCGGGAAAGACGCTGATGCCGATGCTGCATCCGAGATAGACGGTCTGGCCGGATTCGAGCTCGATGGCGGCCTGGAGTTGCTCGACCAGCAGCTGGGCGACTCCCGCCGCGTCTTCCGGGGTCGCCAGATCTTCCAGAAGCACCACGAATTCGTCGCCCCCCAGGCGGGCGAGGGTGTCGGATTCCCGCAGGCGGTCGCGCAGACGCTGGGCGACCACCTGCAGGACTCTGTCACCCACCGGATGCCCGAGGCTGTCATTGACATGCTTGAAGCGGTCGAGATCGATGAACAGGACGGCACCGGAACGGCCGCTGCGCTGGCCATGGGAGACGGCGTGCTCGATGCGCGAGAGGAGGAGGAGGCGATTGGGCAGGCCGGTGAGCACGTCGTGGTGGGCGAGAAACTCCATTTCGGCCTCCGACTCCTTGATGCGCGAAATGTCGGTGAACACCCCCACGTAGCTGGTGGGCTCGCCCCGCTCGTCAAGGACGGTGCTGATGGTGAGCCACTCCGGATAGACCGAGCCGTCCTTGCGGCGATTCCAGAGTTCGCCCTGCCAGGTGCCGTTCTCCCGCAGCGCCTGCCACATGCTCTCGTAGAACGCGGCATCGTGATGGGCGGACTTGAGGAGACTGTTGCGACGGCCCACCGCTTCGTCTTCGCGGTAGCCCGTGATGGCGGTGAAGGCGGGGTTCACGGCGACGATGATCCCCTCCAGATCGGTGAGGACGATGCCCTCGCGGGTGCTGCGGAAGATGGCTTCGGCGCGGCGCAGTCCGGCTTCCGCACGCTTCCTCTCGGTGACGTCGCGGGTGACGCCGAGGAGGGCGCTGCACTGACCCGTCGCGTCGAGGAGCGGCGCCATGTGGGTCTCCATCCAGCGATGCCCCCCTTTGAGGCCGGTGATCTCGAACTCCAGCCGCCCGCTTTCCCCCGCCTGCACGCGCCGGCAGAGGGCGGCAAAGGCTTCCCGGTAGGGCGGATTGACGAGGGGGACGACGCTCAGGCCGCCCACGGCCTCGAAGGAATCCGCCTCGATCAGGGCGAGGCCGGCGCGGTTCATCTGCAGGAGCGTGCCGTCCGGGGCGATAACCTTGACGCACTCCGGCTCGGCTTCGATGATCGCCTGCAGGCGGGCCTCGCTCTCGCCCAGGCGGGCGGCGCTCTCTTCGAGTGCCTTCTGCTGGCGCTTCTTCTCCGTGATGTCGCGGGAAGCGCAGTAGGCCAGGGAACGACCGTCGAGGCGGAAGAAAGTGACGCTGATCTCGACGTCGAAAAGGCTGCCGTCGCGCCGCCGGTGGATGGTTTCGAAGGTCAGGTCGCTGGCGGCGGCGAAATTGCGCGGCAGGATCTCGTTGAGGACGGTCTCGGCGTCCCATTTCGCGTCCCAACGAGTGACATCGAGGGAGAGCACCTCTTCCAGGCGATAGCCCAGCATGGCGGCAAACTGGGGATTGGCCTCCACCACCTGGCCCCGCTCATCGAGGATGCATATGCCGTCGCTGGCGCACTCCAGAAAGAGGCGGTTGCGTTGGGCGGCGGCGACGGTGCGTTCGAGCAGGCGCAGGAGGAAGAAGGCGGCGATCACCGAGAAGAGGGCGAAGGCGCCGACCAGGAGGCCGGTCCGCTGCACCTCGCTGCGCCAGGCCCCGAGGTAGTCCTCGGCCGCCACACCGACCGTCACCATCAGCGGCACCCGCTGCAGACGGCGCAGGGTGGTCACCCGTTCCAGGCCGTCCACCGCCACCGTGGAGCGATAGGTGGCCTCGGACACGCCGGAAGCGGCGAGTCGCCGCAACTCGGGGGACACCACGGTATTGCCCGGCTGGCGGGTTTCTTCGCCGCCCTGGTCGGGCAGGCGCACGAGATAACCCAGGTCGGCCGTGCGCAGGGTGATGATGCCCCGCGGCCCGGCGTCGAAGGCGCCGAACAGGCGGGCCATTTCGGCCAGGGGAACCGAGGCGTAGGCGATGCCGGCGAAGCGCCCGCCGGGTTCCTCGTAGCGGCGGGAGAAGGTGAGCAGCCATTGCCCGAGGATGCGTCCGAAGATGGGCTGCGACATGACCAGGCCACCCTGCGGGTCCGCCGCCAGGGTCTGGAAGTACGGGCGGTCGGCGAGCGACACCGGATTGGCCGCGTCGCGGCCCGGGCCGTGGATCACGAGGCCGCTGGCGTCGGTGACACGGATTCCCTTGGCCGCCGGCACGCGCTCGGCGTGACGCCGCAAGAGGGCCTCGACGGCAACCGCTTCGAGGCCGCCCGTGGATTCTTGATGTTGCAGTTCATCGACCACCGCCTGCACGCTGAGGTCAATGCGGTCCACCGCCGCCGTCACCGCCTGATCGATGGCCAGCGCCAGTGTCTGCGAGCGCGCCTCCGCCCGCTGCTCGTAGAGCTGCCGACTCTGCTCGACGAACCAGCCGGCCAAGGCGACCATGACCGCGTTGGCGATCAGGCAGCCGGAGACGATGAGCAGGCGGTAGCGGTCGACGGATTTCACCCTCGGGGGCCCTGGAGTCTATTACTTTGATCATAACCGCATTCCCGACAAAGGCGATGCCCTGTCGCCGCCTCCGCTAAAATGGCTCACCCCGGGGGCCACCCCTGCCTTCCCCTGCGCATGCTGCCCCCTTCATTTCCCCCACCCCTCAGCGTCCTCGACCTCGGCAAGCGCTACGGCGATCAGGACGTGGTCGCCGGCCTCTCTTTCGCGGTGCCGGCCGGCAGCTGCTTCGGACTGCTCGGTCCCAACGGCGCCGGCAAGACCACCACGCTACGTCTCTGCCTCGGTCTCACCGCCCCCGACCGCGGTACGATCCGCCTCGCCGGACGCCCCATCCCGGCCGAGGCGGAAGCGGCGCGGGCGCGGGTGGGGGTCGTCCCCCAGTTCGACAATCTCGATCCGGACTTCACCGCCGCCGAGAATCTCCTGGTCTTCGGCCGCTACTTCGGCCTCGCGGACGCCGCCGTCCAGGCGCGCATCCCCGAGTTGCTGGCCTTTGCCGGACTCTCGGGCAAGGCCGGGGCGCGCATCGCCACCCTCTCGGGGGGCATGAAGCGCCGCCTGACCCTGGCCCGCGCCCTGGTCAACGACCCCGACATCGTCTTCCTCGACGAGCCGACCACCGGCCTCGACCCGCAGGCGCGCCACCTGATCTGGGAGCGTCTCAAGACCTTGAAGGCGGCGGGCAAGACCCTCATCCTGACGACCCATTTCATGGACGAGGCCGAGCGTCTCTGCGACCAGTTGCTGATCGTAGACCGGGGCCGGGCCATCGCCTCGGGCAGCCCGCGGGAACTCATCGAGACGCGCATCGAACCGCAGGTCATCGAGGTCTACGACGCCGCCGGAGGCGAGCTCGCGGCCTTCGTCGACGCCCATCGGGAGCGGGCGGGGCGCGTCGAGACGAGCGGCGAGACGGCCTTCTTCTACTGCCACGACCCGCAGCCCCTGCTCACCGCCCTGGCCCATCGCCCGGACCTGCGCTACATCCACCGCGCCTCCAACCTGGAGGACGTCTTCATCCAGCTCACCGGCCGCGAGCTACGGGACTGACCCGGGCGACGTTTGCCCTCAGGCGTCCACCCCCAAACCGGCGGCGAATTCCGAGGCGGGCAGCGGGCGCCCGAAGAGGTAGCCCTGCACTTCGTCGCAACCCTGGGCGATGAGAAAGTCCCGGGTGGCTTCGTCCTCGACGCCTTCGGCCAGGGTGCGCAGGCGTAGCCCGCGAGCCATCTGGATCACCGCGCCGACGATGGTGGCGTCTTCGGGGTCGGCCAGGATGTCGCGTACGAAGGAGCGGTCGATTTTCAGGCGGTCGACGCGGAAGCGCTTGAGGTAGGCGAGGCTGGAATAGCCGGTGCCGAAATCGTCGATGGCCAGCCGCACGCCGAGGGCGGCCAGGCGGCCGAGGCTGCGCACCGCGGCGTCGGCATTTTCCATCAGCACCGACTCGGTGAGCTCCAGTTCCAGCGCCTGCGGCGGCAGGCCGCTGGCCACCAGGGCGGCCTCCACCTGGGCGGCGAGGTCGCCACGGCGGAACTGAACGGCGGAGATATTCACCGCCACCGAAATGTCCGGGGCGCCGGCGCGGCGCCAGGCCTCTGCCTGGCGGCAGGCTTCGCGCAGCACCCATTCGCCGATGGGAACGATGAGTCCGCTTTCCTCGGCCACCGGGATGAAGCGATCGGGTCCGACCAGGCCCACACCAGGGTGGCGCAGGCGCAACAGGGCCTCGGCGCCGAAGACGCGCCCGCTGGCAAGGTCCAGCTGCGGCTGGTAATGCAACTCGAAGTGCCCCTGGTCGAGGCCCTGGCGCAGCCACTGCCTGAGGCGCATGCGGTCCTCGGCGATCCGGTTCATGGATTCGGCGAAGAAGCGGTAGGTGTTCTTGCCCTCTTCCTTCGCCTTGTACATGGCGGTGTCGGCGTTTTTCAGAAGGGTCTCGAAATCGCGGCCGTCCTCCGGATGAACCGCTACGCCCACCGATAGGGTGGTGTAGAGATCCTGCCCGTCGATGCAGAAGGGCTGCGCGAGCTGCTTCAGGATATCCTCGGCGACCCGCGCCGCGGCTTCACCTTCCTTGAGCTCGGGCAGGATGATGAGGAATTCGTCGCCGCCCTGGCGGCTCAGGGTGTCGGTTTCCCGCAGGGTGAGACGCAGCCGCTCGGCCACCTCGCGCAGCAGGCGGTCGCCGACGCTGTGGCCGAGACTGTCGTTTACCCCCTTGAAGTTGTCCAGATCGACGAACAGCAGGGCCACCCGCCGCCCCGTTCGGTGGGCATGGGCCAGAGCCTGGGAAAGCCGGTCGCCGGCGCACATGCGGTTGGGCAGGCCGGTGAGGGGGTCGTGCAGGGCAAGATAGCTGATGCGCTCCTCGCGCAGCGCCCGCTCCCGCGCCCAGGCGAGCTGCCGGCCGAGCGACCAGCGATAGACCACGAAGCCGCCGCACAGCAGGAGCGCGGCAAGACCCAGGGAGAGCTGGGTCTGCTTCCACCACTTCTGCGCGGCGTTGCTCACCGGAGTGGAGACGAAGACGGTCACCGGATAATGGGCCAGGCGCTGGAAGGCCCACAGGTAGTTGGCCTTGGCGACGCTGTTGTAGCCCTCGATCATGCCGGCGACGGGAAAGCCGTTCTCGCGCAGGTGGCGGGCGAGGTCGCCGTCGCGGGGCTTGCCGTAGGCTTCCGCGTAGCTCATGGTGGTGGGGGCGGGATAGCGGCTCACCAGATACATATCGTCCCGCAGGAGGCCGATCGACGAGGCCGCCGGCAGGACCATCCCGCTCCAGAAGCGCTGCTGCGCGCTCACCGGCAGGAGACCGGCGACCACGTAGGCGAGGCTGCCATCCGGCCGGCGAACGCCGACTCGCAGGGGAATGACCCAGGAACCGTCGACGACGCTCTTGGAAGTCCAGCCGATCGACAGGCGATGCCCCTGCCGCAATTCCTCCACCGCCACCCGGTAGGAGGGGCTGTTGCTAGCCGCCGGCAGCGGGCCGCCCAAGGGAACGTCGTTGGTCATGACCAGACGGGCGTCGGGCAGGGTGAGCCCGATGCGCAGCAGTTCCGGATTGGCGCGCGCGACTTCCTTGAGCAGGGCCTGGGTGGCCGGCAGATCGGACGCGATGTCGCGGGCGGCGAGCTTTTCGGCCAGTTCGCCGAGGATGCGCTCGTAGCGGGCAAGGTATTCGTCGACGGAATTGGCCGTCACTTTGGCGAGGGAGGCGAGATAGAGCTGCTCGTGCTCCTTCTCGGTCACCCAGGAGCGCCAGCCGAGGGCCACGCCGGCCGTGGCGACGAGCAGGGCGAGGGCGGCGAAACCGAGGCGCAGGTTGCGGATCACGCGGCGATCGGATTCGTCCGCTGGCGAAGCGGGCAGCGGGGAGTGTGCCATTGTCCTGCCATTCTATCCGTCGCCGTTCCGGCGCGGCAGCGGGAAGTCGGAGGGCGTCGCCCCAGTGGGAGGGTAAAATCCCCGACATTCCCCGTTCGTTCCGACCCCATGCTCCCCTCCCGCCTTCGCCCCGGCTGGGTCGCCGTCTGGCGACGCAACTTCCTCGTCTGGAGGAAGCTCGCCATCCCGTCGATCCTGGGCAATCTCGCCGATCCCCTCATCTACATGCTGGGTCTGGGCTACGGCCTGGGCAGCTTGCTGCCCAGCGTGGGCGGCCAGCCCTACGTGGTCTTCCTGGCCGCCGGAACGGTCTGCGCCTCGACCATGAACGCAGCCACCTTCGAGTCCCTCTATTCGGCCTTTTCCCGCATGCACGTCCAGAAGACCTGGGAGGCCATCCTCAATACGCCCCTATCGCTTGCCGACGTCGTCGCCGGGGAACTCGTCTGGGCGGCGACCAAATCGCTCTTTGCGGGCACCGCCATCCTCGCCGTCGTCGCCGCCCTCGGCCTGGCTTCCTTCGGGGGCGCGCTGCTGGCGCTGCCGGCCATCGTCCTCACCGGCCTCGCCTTCGCCGCCCTGGGGCTGATCTGGAACGCCCTGGCGCCATCCTACGATTTCTTCATGTACTACTTCACCCTCTTCATCACGCCGATGACCCTCGTCTCCGGCGTCTTCTTCCCCACCGAGCAACTGCCCGCCTGGCTGGCCACCGTCGGCGCCGCCCTGCCGCTCGCCCAGGGGGTGGCCCTGGTGCGGCCGCTCCTGGCCGGCGAACTGCCGGCGGGGGCGGCCACCCACGTCCTCGCCCTGCTGGCCACCGCCGCGCTGGGTTACCGCGTGGCCCTCGCCCTGACCCGCCGCCGCCTCCTCAAGTAGAATCCGCCGATGGATGCGCTCCTCGTCATCACCAACTGCCCCGACGCCACCTGCGCCGAGGACATCGCCCGCGCCGCGCTTGAAGCCCGTCTAGCGGCCTGCGCCAACATCCTTTCCGGCTGTCGCAGCATCTATCTTTGGGAGGGCCGCGTAGACCAGGCAGAGGAGGTGCCGCTGCTGCTCAAGGTCAGCGCCGCCAATTACCCCGCGCTGGAGAAGATCATTCGTCGACGCCATCCCTACGAGGTCCCCGAAATCATCGCCCTGCCCATCACCCACGGACTTCCGGCCTATCTGGACTGGCTCGCGGCGGAAACCCGTCAGCCCTGACGCTCGCCCCCATGACATTCCCCTCTCTCCTGAGCACCCTCGCCCTCCTGGCGAGTCTCCTTGCCCCGCTCCTCGCCGCAGGCGAGGAGTTCCTCGACCCCGCCGTCGCCTTCAAGCCCAGCCTGCGGGCGGTGGATGGCGCAACCCTGGAAGTGGATTTCGAAATCGCCAAGGGCTACTACCTTTATCGCGACAAGTTCCGCTTTGCGGTGGAGGGCGACGCCGCCCGCGCCGGCACGCCCCGCTTCCCCGCCGGCAAGGAAAAGAACGACGACACCTTCGGCCGCGTGGTGGTCTATTACGGTCCGACGACCATCGCCCTGCCCATCGAGCGGGAAGGCAAGGGCGAGCTGCCGCTGCGCGTGAAGATCACCTCCCAGGGCTGCGCAGACGCCGGCGTCTGCTACCCGCCGCAGAGCCAGACCCTCGCCGTCACCCTGCCGGCGGCGGATGCGCCGCCACTGCCCCGACCCGCCACCGCGGCTGGCAGCGAGACCGGCCGCATCGCCCAGGCCCTCAAACACGCGGGCTTCTGGGGCAATCTCGCCTTCTTCTTCGTGGCCGGACTGGGACTCGCCCTCACCCCCTGCGTCTTCCCCATGATCCCCATTCTTTCGGGAATCATCGCCGGCCAGGGACACCGGGCCAGCCACGCGCGCGGCTTCGCCCTCTCGCTGGCCTACGTGCTGGGCATGGCCCTCACCTACGCCGTCGCGGGCGTCGCCGCCGGACTCACCGGCACGCTCATTTCCAGCGCCCTGCAGAATCCCTGGGTACTGGGCAGCTTCGCGGCGGTCTTCGTGGTGCTTTCCTTGTCGATGTTCGGCTTCTACGAGCTGCAACTCCCCACCGCCCTGCAAAGCAAGCTTTCGGAAGAGGCCGGCCACCTCCAGGGCGGCCGCGGACTGGGGGTCTTTCTCATGGGCGCCCTGTCGGCCCTGATCGTCGGCCCCTGTGTGGCGGCGCCGCTGGCCGGGGCGCTGCTTTACATCGGTCAGACCGGCGACGCCGTCCTCGGCGGCGCCGCCCTCTTCGTCATGGCCCTCGGCATGGGCGCGCCGCTCATCGCGGTGGGCATGTCCGCCGGTTCCCTGCTTCCGCGAGCCGGCGCCTGGATGGAGGCGGTGAAGAAGGGCTTCGGCGTGCTCCTCCTGGCTACCGCTGTCTGGCTCCTCGGCCCGGTGATTCCGGTGGTGGCGCAGATGTTGGCCTGGGCGCTGTTGCTCATCATTCCCGCCATCTTCCTGCACGCCCTAGACCCCCTGCCGCCCCAGGCGAAAGGCTGGCAGCGCTTCTGGAAGGGGATGGGGATCGTCATGCTGCTGACCGGCGCCGCGCTCCTGGTGGGCGCCCTGGCCGGCGGCCGCGACCCGCTGCAACCCCTGGCCGCCCTGCGCGCCCCCGCGGGACAGGCGGATCACCCCCGCCTCCCCTTCAGCCGGGTGGCGACTCTGGACGATCTCGACCGCCGCATCAAGGCCGCCGGCCGCCCGGTGATGCTCGATTTTTACGCGGACTGGTGCGTGTCGTGCAAGGAGATGGAGCGCTTCACTTTCGCCGACGCCGGCGTGCGCGACCGTCTGGCGGGGTTTGAGCTGCTCCAGGCCGATGTCACCGCCAGCAGCGAGGCGGACAAGGCGCTGCTCGCCCGCTTCGGGCTCTTCGGGCCGCCCGGAATCATCTTTTTCGACGCATCCGGCCGCGAGCTCGCGGACCTTCGGGTGGTCGGCTACAAGGACGCGGCGGCTTTCGCCGCCATCGTCGATGAGGCGCGGCGGGGGGGCGACCGCCGGCCGGGAGGGAGGCCCTAGGGCCTCCCGCGCGACGCTTACTTGTGCTTGGAGTCGATCTCGTAGACCGACTTCTGCACCAGCCGCTGCACCAGGGTATCCAGGGTGAGGCCGCCGGAAGCGCCCTGCTTGAAGCCCAGCACCGAGGTAGACTTGGCGCCCAGCTCCATTTTCTCTTCCGCGTAGCCGGTGGCGACCTGCTCGGTGGTGTTGGCGTTGATGAGCTTGTAGCGCATGCCGATGATCCACACCCCGGTGGATTCTTCGGTCTTCACAGAGCCCACCGCGACACCGGCGGCGGCTGAACCGCGCGAACCGCCGGCGATGGCGACCACGGAACCGAGGGCAGCGCCATCGAAACCCTGGGTGGCCTGGGCCACCGGCTCGGCCTTGAGAATGTCGAACTTCAAGACCCACTTGGTGGTCTTGAACTTGCCTTTCTGGAGCACCTTGCGAGCGGCCTGGGGATTGCCCATGGTGTAGGCGAGGGTGAATTCGTTGAGGAGGGGGCCCAGGTCGGCGCGTTCGAGGACCTTGAAATTGGCCTTGCCGAGTTCGAGTTCGGCGTAGTCGGCGATGTTGTTGGGGCCGAACTTCTGAGTGAAGGACGCGTTGCTGCTCTTGATCTCGCCGGGGATGACGATGATGGTCGGCCCCTTCTTGTTGGCATTGACGTACTCGATGGGCTTGTACATGGCCTTGTCGGCCATGGCGTTGGCCTGCTGCGAGGTGCTGCTGCCGGCGGTGGGGGAGGGGTTGTTGGCATCCGCCGGATTGGAGCTGCCGGTGGTCTGGCATGCGGCAAGGGCGATGGCGGCCGAAAGAGCGCTCAAGGCGCGGCAAAGGGGGGTTTTGACGAAGGACATAGGGATTTCCCTGGGATGTTGAATTATTAAGGCACTGATTCTGAATGAATGCCGCCGGCAGGGCAAGGATCAGGCGGCGACGAAGGTATCCCAGGCAAAGCGGGCGATGAGCGCGCCCACCACCAGCAGGAAGATCCGGCGAACGAAGCCGCTGCCATGGCGCAGGGCGAGGCGGGCGCCTAGGAGCGAACCGGCGACGTTGCAAAGCGCCATGGCGACGGCGAGCAGCGGTATCCAGTGGCCCAGGGGGACAAAGTAGGCGAGGGCAGCGACGTTGGTGGCCACGTTGACGAGTTTGGCGGCGGCCGAGGCATGCAGGAAATCGAAACCGAAGCCGCGAACGAACAGGAAGATGAGGAAGCTGCCCGTACCCGGCCCGAAAAAACCATCGTAGAAGCCAATGGCGGCACCAAGAAGCGAGGCGCGAAGCATTTCGGCCACACCGCGGTGCCGGGGGCGATGAAAGGCCCCAAGATCGGGACGTCGCCAAACATGGATCGCGGCCCCCAAGAGGAGCAGCAGGATGAGAGGACGCAGTGCCTCCCGCGGGAGCCAGGCGACCGCCGCCGCTCCCAGGTAAGAAAAGGCGAAGGCCGCGCTCGCCGCAGGCAGGATGGTCCGCCAGGGCATGGACACCCGGCGGGCATAGCGACGCGCGGCGCTCGCGGTGCCGAAGACGCTGGCACACTTGTTGGTGCCGAACAGGGTGGCCGGGCTGTGCGCCGGCAGGGCGGAAAAAAGGGCCGGAATCTGGATCAGGCCACCACCGCCCACCACGGCATCCACGCAACCGGCCAAGAAGGCGGCAGGCAGCAGGAAGAGCAGCGTGGCAAGAGGGAATTCGGGGCTCATCGGCGGTTTGGCCAAGCGGGCGAGCGGCGCCCCGGGCCACTTGGGCTATTATGCCCGAGTGTCGATGCCGAGGTCCGCTGCGGGGCCTGATCGCCGATGAATCAAATTCCCTTGCCCGAGGCCCTGGCCGAGCATGGCCTGCTGGGCTGGCTGCGGCGCCAGGCCCGCATCCAGCGCTTCGCCAGCCTGACCCTGGCGGGCGCCGTGACGCCCCGGGTCTACGATGCCGCGACCCGCGAGGCCACCGCAAGCAACCTATGCACCGCCGCCTGGCAGAGTCTGCCCGGTTACTTTCTGGCCAGCATCCTGGCGGGGGCGGTGCTGACCCATGTGATTGCGGTCACCGCGGCCAGTTACGGGCTCTCCCGCCTTGCCCTTGAAGCGGTCATTCGGGTTCACGTGATCGAGCTGCTGCCCCTCGCGGCTGCGCTGTTCGTCGCCTTGAGAACCTTGCCGGCGACCCTGTTGCGCCTGCAGGAAGTGAAGCATGGACCATGGGAAGCGCCCAGCTCGGAAGTGGTGGCCTGCTTCGTCGCCAATTTTCTCGCCGTGTGGATCCTCGCTGTCGCCAGCAGCGTCGCCACGCTGGTTGTCGCTTACCTGGTGCTCTACGGCTTCACCCTCTGGGGCTTGGATGGCTACGCCCGCGTGATCGGCCAGGTGTTTTCGCCGCTGGTGGCGGCGACCGTCGCCCTGAAAATGCTGCTCTTCGCCCTGGCCGTCGGCCTCACGCCCCTCTCGCTGCTTTCCGACCCATCCCCTGCGCAACGCGGCGCCGCGGAAATGCAGGCCATGGCACGGCTGCTCTTCTACCTCGTGCTCATCGAGGGTGCCGCTCTCGGCTTGAAAATCCTTTAGCATTCCGCCATGAGTCTGGAGCCTACGCCCACCATTCCTCACGCCAAGGCCAAGGCCCTTGTCCTCGTCGCGGCCACCCTGCTGCTGCTGGGCGTCTTCGCCTTCTACGTCATGGCGGCCCGCGGCGTCTTCGAGGAAACCCAGGAGGTGATACTCGTCGCCGACAATTCCGAGGGCGTGGTGGTGGGCATGGACATGAGCTTCTCCGGCTTTCCCATCGGCCGCGTGCGCCGGGTGGAGCTTGCCGAGGACGCCAAGGCCCACATCCATGTCGACGTCCCGGTCCGGGATGCCCGCTGGTTGCGCACTTCCTCGGTGTTCACGCTGGAGCGCGGTCTGGTCGGCGGCGCCCGCATCCGCGCCTTCACCGGTGTCCTCGACGCACCGCCCCTGCCACCCGGGGCTCGCCGGGATCTCCTGATCGGCGACGCCGCCGAGCGCATACCTCAGGTCCTGGCCGGCATGCAGCAATTGCTTGCCAACCTGGAAAAGCTGTCGGCGGCGGATGCTCCCCTGGCCGCAACCCTTGCGAACATGCAAGCGGTGAGCGGTGCCATGACCGGGCGCTACGGTGTCCTGGGCGGCGTCCTGGGCAGCGAGAGGGACGCCGCCCGGGTGATCGAAGCCCTGGAGCGCACCAACCGCCTGCTGGCCGAAACCAACGCCCGTCTCTACGGCAAGGATGGCCTGGCCGACGAAGCCCAGCGCACCGCCGCGGAGGCCCGGGCCATGCTCAGCGAGGCGCGGGTGAGCCTCCAGAAGGTGAATGCGGCGCTGGTCGATCTCGGCAAGGTGGCCGCCAATGCCCGCGGCGCAACGGATGACCTGGACGTGCTGCGCAGCGAGGTGGAAACCAGCCTGCGGCGCATTTCCGGCCTGGTGGAGGAGATCAATCGCAAGTGGCCCTTCGCGCGGGAGCGCGAGCTCAAGCTGCCATGAGAGCGGCCCTGCTCGCCGGCATCCTGGCCTCCGGTCTGGCCGCCTGCGCCGGGGGCCCGACGGCGCCGGAGTGGCAGGCCAACACCCATCAGGCGCTGGCGGGCCATACCCGGGCCTACCTCGCCGGCCGCGACCGGATCGCCGCCCAGGAGCTGGCCCTGGCGCGCCGCGAGGTCGCCCGCACCGGCGACGCGACGGCCCTGGCGCGGGTCGAGCTCACGGCCTGCGCCCTGAAGTTCGCCAGCCTGGCTGGGGGAGACTGCCCAGCGTTTGCGCCCCTGGCCGGCGATGCCGACGCGGCCAGCAGCGCCTACGCGGCCTACCTTGCCGGGCGCTGGCCGGAGGCCGACCCCGCGCTCCTCCCCCCGACCCAGGCGGAGGTCGTCCGCGGTCGGATGTCGGCAGAGGAGCTTGCGGCGATCGCCGATCCCGTCTCGCAGCTGGTGGCGGCAGCGGCACTCCTCGGGGCGGGGCGGCTTTCCCCGGCGGGCATCGCCATCGCCATCGAGACCGCAGCGGCGCAAGGCTGGGCGCGCCCCCTGGCCGCCTGGCTGACCCTGGACCGGGAACGCCTGCGCGCCGCTGGAGACGAAGCGGGCGCCGCCGCCCGCCAGCGCCGCATCGACCGGGTTCTCCAGGGTCCGCGGTAGCCGCTGAGCCGCCGCGTCGCTATTTTCCAATACAAAAACGGCTGAAGATGACGCCCAGGAGGTCGTCGGCGGTGAATTCGCCGGTGATTTCGCCAAGCGCCTGCTGGGCGAGACGCAATTCCTCGGCGAAGAGTTCCAGGGCGGGCAGAGGGCCAGTCACCACGGAGCGGGCAGCGGCCACGTGATCGCGGGCAGCGGCCAGGGCGCGCAGGTGGCGCTCCCGGGCGATGAAAACGTCCTCGGCCTGGTGCCAGCCGGCGATGCGCAACAGCTCACGGCGCAGCAGGTCGATGCCTTCGCCACCCTTGGCGGACAGGGAAACCACCACCTCGCCGCCTTCCTCGTGGCGCTCCGGCGAGACGCCTGCCAGGTCGATCTTGTTGCGGAGAGTGATGCGCCGCAGGCGCTCGGGCAGGCGATTGACAATGGCACGGTCGGCGTCGGCCATGCCCGCACGGGCGTCCACCAGCAACAGCACCACGTCGGCCCGCTCGATTTCCCGCCAGGTGCGTTCGATGCCGATCTTTTCCACGGCATCCTCGGTTTCCCGCAGGCCGGCGGTATCGATGATGTGAAGGGGGATACCTTCGATCTGGATGGTGGATTTCAGCGCGTCCCGGGTGGTGCCGGCGATGGGCGTGACAATGGCCAGTTCGTCGCCGGCCAGACGGTTGAGGAGCGACGATTTGCCAACGTTGGGCTGGCCCACCAGCACCACGTGCAAGCCGGACTGCAGCAGCTTGCCCTGGCCGGCCCGGTCGAAGATGTCCGCCAGCCTCGCCTGTAGGCGATCAAGGCGGCCAAAGGCGTCGGCGGCCCGGAGGAAATCGATGTCCTCCTCGGGAAAATCCAGGGTCGCCTCCACCAGCATGCGCAGGTTGATGAGTTCGTCAGTGAGGGTGTGAATGGCCCGCGAGAATTCCCCTTGCAGGGAGCGCACCGCCGAACGGGCTGCACTGGCGGTGGCGGCATCGATGAGATCGGCCACCGCTTCGGCCTGGGCCAGGTCGAGCTTGCCGTTGAGGAAGGCACGGCGGCTGAATTCTCCGGGTTCCGCCAGGCGGGCGCCGAGATCCAGGCAGCGGGCCAGCAGCATCTGCATCACCACCGGGCCGCCATGGCCCTGGAGTTCGAGGACGTCCTCGCCGGTGAAGGAATGGGGCGCGGGAAAGTGGAGCAGCAGGCCGCTGTCGATGACACCGCCGTCGGCGGCCTTGAAGTCCGCCAGGGTGGCGTAGCGAGGTTTCGGACTCTTGCCGGTGAGGGCAGTGGCCAGGGACAGCAAATCGCTGCCCGAGATGCGCACCACGCCGATGCCGCCACGGCCCGGAGCCGTGGCGATGGCGGCAATGGAATCAGGCCTTGGCGTCATTGGCGGCTTTACCGCCCGCCTCGATCACCTGGGTGATACGCCACTGTTGGGCGATGGATAGGATGTTGTTCACCACCCAGTAGAGCACCAGACCGGCCGGGAACCAGAAGAACATGACGCCGAAGATGAAGGGCATGGCCATCATCACCTTGGCCTGCATGGGATCCGGCGGCGTCGGGTTGAGCTTGGTCTGAATGAGCATGGTGACCACCATGACCACCGGCAGGATGTAATAGGGGTCCTGGGAAGCGAGGTCGGTGATCCAGAGGACCCAGGGGGCGTCGCGCATTTCCACGGCGCCCAGGAGTACCCAGTAGAGGGCGATGAAGACGGGAATCTGGACCAGGATGGGCAGGCAGCCGCCGAGGGGGTTCACCTTCTCGGTCTGGTACAGCTTCATCATCTCCTGGTTGAGACGCTGGCGATCGTCAGAGTAGCGTTCCTTGAGCTGCATCAGACGCGGCGTGAGCACGCGCATCTTGGCCATCGACTTGTAGGAAGCGGCGGAAAGGGGATAGAAGGCAGCCTTGATGAGCACGGTCAGGATGACGATAGCCCAGCCCCAGTTGCCGACCAGCTTGTGGATGGCTTCCAGCGCCCAGAAGATGGGGGCCGCCACCACGGTGAGCCAGCCGTAGTCGACCACCAGATCGAGTCCGGGGGCGATTTTCTTGAGGGCGTCCTGAATCTGCGGGCCAGCGAAGAGGGTGACGGAAATCCCGCCCTTGCCGCCGGGGGCCACTTCGGCCAAAGGCAGGATCACGCCCGCCTGGACGACGTTGGCGCTGCCCTCGGCCTTGCGCATGTAGAACTCGCGGGGGGTCTTTTCCGCCGGCACCCAGGCGGTGACGAAATAATGCTGCACCATGGCCAGCCAGCCGTTGTCGGCCGTCTTGGCGAACTTTGCCTTGCCCTCCAGAGCCGCGGAAAATTCGACCTTCTGGTACTTTTCGGCCTCCGTGAAGACGGCGGGGCCGGTGAAGGTGGAAACCATCTTGGTTTCGCCTTCCGGCGAGACGTCGTCGCGCTGCACCTGGAAGTAGGCGTGGGAAGCCAGCGCCTTGGCGCTGCCATTCTCAATTTCCCAGGCCAGTTCGATGGCGTAGGAGCCGCGCTTCAGGGTGTAGACCTTGGCGATCTTGACACCGTCTGGTCCGCTGGCTTCGAAGCGTACCCTGAGTTCGTTGGCGCCGTCCGCCAGTTCGCCGGGACCGACAACCCGCTTGAAAACGGTCCGATGGCTGGGCAGATGTTCGCCCACCAGACCGCTCTGGGTCAGGTAACTGTGCTTGGGCTCCAGGAGAACAAAATGACGGGTCTTGTCGCCGTGGGCGCGATATTTCAAGAGCTCGAGACCGATCAGATCGCCGCCCTGCGTCGAGAAGGTGGCCTTGACGAGGTCGGTGTCGACAGTAAAGGTTTCTCCCGCTGAAACTCCGGCCGGAGCCGCATTCGGCGCGGTGGGCGCGGGGCTTCCCGAGGCTGCGGCGAGGGGAGCGCTGGGCTGCGGCACGTCACCGGCGGAGGCAGGTTTGCCGGAGGCGGCCGCCGCCTGGGTCTGGGGCTGGTTGTACGCCTCCCACTTCTGCCAGAGCAGGAAGCTGGAGAGGGTGAAGATGATGACCAGGATCAGTCGGCGAGTTTCCATGTACAACCCATGTCAAAGAGTGATTCAGGGGACGGGATCGTATCCGCCCGGATGCCAAGGATGGCAGCGGCAGACGCGGCGGGCGGCAAGCCAGCTACCCCGGAGCGCGCCGTGCCGTCCCAGCGCCTCCACGGCGTATTGCGAGCAGCTCGGGAAAAAGCGGCAGCGCCTTCCCAGCCAGGGGCTCACAGCGTACTGGTAGCCCCGCAGAAGCGCAATCAGGAGGCGCTTCATTCGGCATTCGCCAAGGAGCGCCGCGGCAGGCGGGCAAAAAGGGCGAGCGCCTCGCTGGCGATCTCTGCACGATCAATGCGCGGAGACTTGGCGATGACCCGGAAAACCAGGTCGAAGGCCGGCAGACGTGGCCGCTCTAGACGAAACTGTTCGCGCAGAACCCGCTTCAAGCGGTTGCGAGCCACCGCGGAACGCACCAGCTTGCGACCGACAACCAGCCCGAGGCGGGGTTCGACTGCGGCACCGCGCGGCTGATAGTGGAGCATGAGACGTGTGCCGCGGATGGCCTTCCTGAAACCAAAAACGGATGAATACTCATCCGTTCTTGTCATGCGATAGCGTCTCGGAAATGCACCGACGGCCACTGCCGCCGCGGCAGTGCTCAAACGCCGAGACGCTGGCGGCCCTTGGCGCGACGAGCGGCAATGACCTTTCGGCCGCCCTTGGTGCGCATGCGGACCAGGAAGCCGTGAGTGCGCTTGCGGCGCACGACGGAGGGCTGATACGTGCGTTTCATTTCGAATTCCTTGATTAGCTGAGATAAACCGCGAATTACATCGCGTTTTAGAGGGCGATGTCAAGGCGAAATTTTTTCCCTGGCTGTGGATAACTTGATCCGGGCGAGTTAGAATTGTCTTCGTCAGGCGGCCTCAGGGCCGCCGATTTTGTTGTCCAGTGTGTCGTCAGTACGGTCCTGCGGCTGTTCGCCGGCGATTCGCTTAGAAGCCATTCCATAAGATAAAACAGTCCGCCCCCGGTTTATTGATTGAGGGGTGGGGAGGAGTCTTTACGGCTATGTCCGGTTTCTGGGAATCCTGTCTGCTGCGTTTCGAGCAGGAATTGCCCGCGCAGCAGTTCAACACCTGGATCAGGCCGTTGCGACTGGAAGGCGAGGAGACTCCCCAGGAAGGCTTGCGCCTTCTGGCGCCGAATACCTTCATTCTGAAGTGGGTACGCGACCGCTACCTGACTCGCATCGAGGACTACGGAAAGGCCTTTTTCTCGGTGCCGGTGTCCATCGCCCTCCGCGTGGGCGGTGCCAAGACCAACCGGGGTGCCAACGAGGGTGCGCCAAGCCAAGTTCCGGCAGCCGGCGCGCTTGCGGCGCCGGGTTCCGCGGCGGCTCCCGCCGACGCTTCCGGCAACCGCAAGACTCCGGCGCGACCTTCCGCCTACGAGAAGACGCGCCTGATTTCCGGATTCAGTTTCGACAATCTGGTGGTCGGCAAGGCAAACGACCTGGCGCGGGCGGCCGCGCAGCAGGTGGCCCACAATCCGGGGGGCGCCTACAACCCTTTGTTCATCTACGGGGGCGCCGGGCTGGGCAAGACCCACCTCATCCACGCCATCGGCAACGCCATCCTCACGGACAACCCGGAAAAGGTCGTCCGCTACGTGCATGCCGAGGACTATTACTCCGACGTGGTGCGCGCCTATCAGCAGAAGTCCTTCGACAGCTTCAAGCGCCAGTACCGCTCCCTAGACGTCCTGCTCCTGGACGACGTGCAGTTCTTCAATGGCAAGAACCGCTCGCAAGAGGAGTTCTTCTTCCTCTTCAATGCCCTCATCGAGGCCAAGAAGCAGATCATCATCACCTGCGATACCTACCCCAAGGATATCAATGGCCTCGACGACCGCCTTGTGACCCGCTTCGACTGGGGGCTCACCGTACAGATCGAACCGCCGGAGCCCGAGATGCGGGTGGCGATCCTGAAAAAGAAGGCGGAGGGGGAGGGTATCCAGCTCGACGACGAAGTGGCCTTCTTCATCGCCAAGCATTTGCGCTCGAATGTACGGGAGTTGGAAGGCGCCTTGAAGAAGGTGCTCGCCTACTCGTCCTTCCACGGCCGCGGCATCGCGCTCGACCTGGCCAAGGAGGCTCTGAAGGACGTCATCGGATCGGTGCGCAACGTCGGCATCGAAAATATCCAGAAAACCGTGGCCGACTACTACAAGATCAAGGTCGCCGATCTCTTTTCCAAGAAGCGCACCCGCGCGATCGCGCGGCCGCGGCAGGTGGCCATGTGGCTGTGCCGCGAAGTCACCAGTCACAGTTTTCCAGAAATCGGAGACGCCTTCGGCGGCCGCGATCACACCACTGTGATCCATGCCGTGCGAACCATCGATGGCCTCAAGGCCAAGGACAACGAACTCAACCACGATCTGCACGTTCTGGTGCAGGTGCTGAAGGGTTGAGCTGTGGGAAGCCTGGGGGAAATCTGTCAGCGGTTTGGGGAAAACAGCGCGATTTTCGACCTGGGGATAACTTGTCCCCTTTTCACCCACAGCTTTCGACTAGGCTTTCCAAGAGCCGTTTTTATGTTTTAACGCATTGAATATCAACATATTTGTCAATCTATCCACAGAGTTGTTCCTGATTTAGTCACTATAGGAATTTGATTTATGGTTCTTATCAAAACCCAAAGAGACACCCTGCTGGTTCCCTTGCAGTCGGTTTCCGGCATTGTCGAGAGGAGGCATACGTTGCCGATCCTGTCCAATGTGCTGTTGGAAAAGCGGGGGGACAGGCTGACTCTGTTGGCGACCGATATCGAGATCCAGATCACCACGTCCACCGAAGGTGCGGGTGGCGAAGGCGACGGCGCGATTACCGTGGGCGCCCGCAAGTTGCAGGACATCCTGCGTTCGCTGCCGGACAACGTGGACGTGAGCCTCGTGCTCGAAGACAAGCGCCTGCAAGTGCGCGCTGGAAAAAGTCGTTTCAGCCTACAGACATTGCCGGCAGATGATTTTCCGCGCATGACCCTGAGCGAAGGCGAGACGCGGCAATTTAAGCTCAGTCAGAAGTCTTTCCGGCAGTTGCTGGGCAAGACCCAGTACGCCATGGCAGCCCAGGATGTGCGCTATTACCTCAACGGGCTGTTGTTGCTCACCGAGGGCAAGGAACTTCGCGCGGTGGCCACAGACGGTCATCGGCTGGCCTTTTCGAGTGTGGCGATCGATAGCGAATTGCCGCGTCAAGAGATGATTCTTCCCCGCAAGACGGTTCTCGAACTGAACCGGCTCCTCAGTGATTCGGACGATGAGCTCAACATCACTTTGGCGCCGAATCAGGTGCGGTTCGCTTTCGGTTCCGTGGTCCTGGTCTCCAAGCTGATCGACGGGAAGTTCCCGGATTACGAACGGGTGGTGCCGCAGGGGGTGCGCAATCACATGAGTGCGTCGAGGCAGCTTCTCCTGCAGGCGCTCAATCGGGCGGCCATCCTGACGAACGAGAAGTTCCGCGGGGTACGTGTCGTGCTCGGCGCCGACAGTCTGAAACTCATCGCCGCCAATGCGGAGCAGGAAGAAGCCCAGGAAGAGATCGAGGTCGGCTATTCTGGGGATCCGCTGGATGTCGGCTTTAACGTCGGCTACCTCCTCGACGTGCTGAACAACGTGCAATGCGATGAAGTGGCGTGTGGCTTCAACGATGCAAATTCAAGCGCGCTGATCACGGTGCCGGGCAATGAACGCTTCAAGTACGTCGTCATGCCGATGCGTATTTGACGCATTGTGCAGCCTTTTCGGGCCGGGAGTACTCCCGGCCTTTGTGTCGTCTAGTAGCCTGCCCCTGGATGGCGGAACAGTATTAAAGCGAAGGATTTGTGCCGCTGGCTAGGCGCGAACCGCAACAATAGCCGAAGCTATTGCAAGGAAGAGCAACAACGCCAGCGGGGCAAAGACGAGCTTTCATGTTTCGTTATCTGTGGGGCAGGCTAATAGCAGTCCGTTTCACGTGGAACACGAGCAATGAGCGAAGAAAACAAGCAACCGAGTCCGCCGGAAGGCAACGCAGCCCCCGCCTACGGCGAAGCCAGCATTCAGATCCTGGAAGGCCTTGAAGCGGTGAGAAAGCGCCCCGGGATGTACATCGGCGACACCTCGGACGGCACCGGCCTGCACCACCTCGTCTTCGAAGTCGTCGACAACTCCATCGACGAGGCCCTGGCCGGCCATTGCGACGACATCATCGTCACCATCCACCCGGACAACTCCATCAGCGTCGTCGATAACGGCCGCGGCATCCCGACCGGCGTCAAGATGGACGACAAGCACGAACCCAAGCGCTCGGCCGCCGAAATCGCCCTTACGGAACTGCACGCTGGCGGCAAGTTCAACCAGAATTCCTACAAGGTTTCCGGCGGTCTGCACGGGGTCGGCGTCTCCTGCGTCAATGCCCTGTCCAAGTGGTTGCGCCTCACCATTCGCCGCGACGGCAGGAAGCATTTCATGGAATTCCACCGCGGCGTTCCCCAGGAACGCGTGCTGGAAACCCGTGACGGCTTCGAGACTTCCCCTCTAAAGGTTCTAGGTGACACCGAAAAGCGCGGCACGGAAGTGCACTTTCTCGCCGACGAGGAAATCTTCGGCCACATCGAATTCCATTACGAAATCCTGGCCAAACGCTTGCGGGAGCTTTCCTTCCTCAACAACGGCGTCAGCATCCGCCTGGTGGATCAACGGGTCGGCAAGGAAGAACTCTTCGCCTTCGCCGGCGGGGTCAAGAGCTTTGTCGAATACATCAACCGCACCAAGTCGGTCCTGCATCCCAACATCTTCTACTCGGCCGGAGAAGCCAAGGTGGGCCAGGGGCCCAGCGACACCGGCATCGTCATCGGCGTCGAAGTGGCCATGCAGTGGAACGATTCCTACCAGGAACAGGTACTCTGTTTCACCAACAACATTCCCCAGTCCGACGGTGGCACCCACCTCACCGGCCTCAGGGCGGCGATGACCCGGGTGATCAACAAGTACATCGAGGAAAACGAGATCGCCAAGAAGGCAAAGGTCGAGATTTCCGGCGACGACATGCGCGAAGGGCTGGCCTGCGTGTTGTCGGTGAAGATGCCCGACCCCAAGTTTGCCTCGCAGACCAAGATGAAGCTGGTGTCCTCCGAGGCCCGTCCGGCGGTGGAAGAAGTGGTCGCGCAGAAGCTCGCCGACTTTCTGCTGGAGCGGCCGGCGGACGCCAAAGTCATCACCGGAAAGATCGTCGAAGCCTCCCGCGCCCGCGAAGCCGCCCGCCGCGCCCGCGAAATGACCCGCAGGAAGGGCGTCCTGGACGGCGTCGGCCTGCCCGGCAAGCTCGCCGACTGCCAGGAGAAGGATCCGGCCCTCTGTGAGATGTACATCGTCGAGGGTGACTCCGCCGGCGGCTCGGCCAAGCAGGGCCGCGACCGCAAGTTCCAGGCCATTCTGCCCCTGCGCGGCAAGGTCTTGAACGTCGAGAAGGCGCGCTTCGATAAGCTCATCTCCAGCGAACAGATCGCCACGCTCATCACGGCGCTGGGCACCGGTATCGGCAAGGACGAATTCAAACCGGAAAAGCTGCGCTACCACCGCATCATCATCATGACCGACGCCGACGTGGACGGTGCCCACATCCGCACCCTGCTGCTGACGCTCTTCTATCGCCAGATGCCGGAACTGGTCGAGCGCGGCCACATCTACATCGCCCAGCCGCCCCTCTACAAGGTCAAGCACGGCAAGACCGAGCGCTACTTGAAGGATGACCACGAATACAATCAGTTCCTCTTGCAACTGGCCCTGGACGAAGCGAGCCTCACGCCGAGCAACGGTGCTGCGCTGGTCAGCGGCCCGGCCCTGGAAGAGCTGGCCCGGTCGTGGCTCGTCACCGAGGCCGTCATCGAGCGTCTGGCCCATCTCATCAACCCGGAGGTGTTGCAGGCCCTGGTCCAGCACAACCTCAAGCTCGACCTCGCCTCGGAGGCCAGCGCCCAGGCCAGTGCTCAACTGGTGGGCGAGCACGTCAATGGCGGCATCCGCGTCGTGCCCAGGTACGACGACATTCAGGAGCGCTGGACGCTGCGGGTCGAAAAGATGCACCACGGCAACCTCAAGGTCGGTCTCATCGACGAAGACCTGCTGCTTTCCGGTGATTACCTGCAACTACGGCGCATGGCGGAAACGCTCGCTGGCCTCTTTGGCAGCGGCGCCATCATCGCCCGCGGCGAGAAGAAGCAGGTGGTGGCAAGCTTTGCTGACGCCATGAAGTGGCTCTTGAACGAAGTCGAACGCGGCATCGCCAAGCAGCGCTACAAAGGCCTGGGCGAAATGAATCCCGAGCAACTCTGGGAAACCACCATGGACCCCAAGGTGCGCCGCCTGCTGAAAGTGCAGATCGACGACGCCATCGCCGCCGACGAAATCTTCACCACCCTCATGGGTGAACTGGTGGAACCGAGGCGGGCATTCATCGAATCGAATGCGCTGAACGCACGGATCGATATCTGACAGCACTTGTCGGATGACACAGAAAGTGAAAACTGTGCCAAGTTAGTGAAAAATTACTGACATAGAAAATGGAAAAAGGCTCCGGATGGAGCCTTTTTGTTTCTTTGAGCGGCAATTCGGCCAGAACGGCCGTTCGAGGGGCTGGCTGATTCGGTCAGCAATGCCTCGGTGAGCAAACCTTCAACGGCCCGTCACGCTAAACGACTGCTTCCTAGTTCGACGAATTCACCCCCCTGCCCATTGCGGACATTTCGGCGATGATTTCGAAGTCACAAAGCCGTCGTTGCACCGAGACCTGTAAAGTAACCGAGGTGTCGAGCGGGAGCCTTGCCTTCGAACGCAGCAGAATTGGAGATGATGATATCTCTACGACGACCTAGCGGAGCACATTGTCATTCGTTGCGTGACGGTGCCAAAACTCAATGGCTTTATAGAGCACTTCAATTCCATCACGAACTCCTCCGGCGTCGACGATTTCTAGGTGACCTACTGTCTTTTCTCCCTCCGACGTCTTCTGATCACTGCCAGGGGTCATTCGGGCCTCCGTGATCCCCAAACACACAACGTGCTTCGAGCCATTGCAGATGGATTGACAGACATTCAACTCAGGGCATGTGCTCTGTTGTCGCTGAGAGAAAAAATTGCTATTAGTCGTGATTGTATTCAATGAGCCCAATATTGCTTAGACGAATAGACATTGCCTGCTCGCTTACACAAAACGCATTCGCCAGCAATGAAACATCGAACTCGTCCGAAATATCTAGTTGGCGACTATCAATATAAGTTCTCAAAAGTGCCTCTGGCATCAACAGTGATGCAGCAAAACTATTGGCTTGGCGCTCTTCGTCAATCGTAGTAGTAGAGTTTGGAGCTGTGTAAGCATTACTGCTTGCCGTTCCAATACGATTGTAAACGGCGAGTTTATTGTCTACAAAAAGCTGATCTCCATCTTTGTGATGAAGGCAGAGATGGCCAATTTCATGAGCAATTGTAAAACGTTGACGATTCAGATGATGGTTCTTATTAACCACAATATGTTTGGTACCTTCGGTAACAACAAGCATCCCCGAAACCTCGTCTTCGAGAGGTTCTCGGTGAATAGTCGCTCCTAGCTGTTCGGACAGCTTTTCCAAATCGACAGGGACACTAAATAATCCATAATTAACTAGCAAATCGCTAGCATCCTTGGAAATATTTGTCATTTTCATGAATGTCCCTTATCTGTTGATTTCGAAGAAATAATGTTCTGAATAATTTGTGCTGCTAGCGGGGTTACCTTGGCAGAAGAGACCCCAAGATTAACTTTTTGAAATGCAGATTCATCTTCTTGAACTTCTGACAATGCAGGTAATACAGAAGATATATCGACCTTAAATACTTCACACAATTTATATAGGACATTTAAAGGAACTTTTTGGTTACCTTTTTCAATATTTGTAATTGATGTCCTCTCTAAACCCACCTTTGCGGCCAGTTCAGCTTGAGTAAAACGAGGATTTCCATCCTCGCCTTCGCGTAATTTCTTGAGGCGCGCACCAAGTACCTGATAAAGCCTATCGTCAGAAATCATAGATAGCTTATTACCCCCGTAACGTTACGTTAAGTATAACGATAAATTGCATACTTGTCAATGGTGCTGACTATTGTGTTGGCATGACTGCATCGTGTTTGTGTTGGACACCTTGTTAGTTAATGGTTCCAAGCATTTCGTCCCTTTAGAGCATGTGTTCCCGCAGTACGGTTGGCAATATTGACATTAATGTGGGGAAAAACGGTTGCGGGAGTGTTCTGTGTACGCTATCGTCGACCCGCCGTATATGTCGGTGAGTGGGAAAATGCTCAAGGCTCCTCTGGAGCGGTAGCTTCTTCTGCTCAAGTTAATTGCACTAAAGAAAGGAAGTAACTATGGCAACAAATCCGCCGAGCGGTGATGGTCATCGCAACGGGGCTGTTCGGGAACGCAGCCAAACGCAGACGCCGTCTGGGCATTGGGTTAAGCGTGATTCCAATACCGGGCGCTTCATGGATGTGAAAACTAGCGACAAGAGCCCGTTCAAAGGCGTTCGCAAAGAAAAGTAAGAGCAACCAAGAGCGATTAACTCAGAAGGGAGGTTCCATGGCGTTGCACCAATAGAAAAGGGCAAGCTCGAAAGCTTGCCCTCGGGTGAACTTAGCGTGACCACTAGGCTCGAGATTTAGCGATTGCGAGTTTGGTTACGCTTCACACGTTAGTCAAGTCTTTTGAGTGGTTTTTTGCGGTAACGCCATTGATGGCGTTACCGAAAGACAAATTCGATTAGCGAAAGGAGCGGCTATGCCTGCTCAAAAAGTTAGTATCACCGTTGACCGGGAAGTCCGGTCGATCAAACCTGGTGCAGCACGTGGCCAGGATCTCATCAACTTGGCTAATCTTGGCCAAGACGAGCAACTTCTGCTCGAAGTGGCTGGCGATGTGGATATTCCGCTGTCCCAGGAAGACGTGATCTTCATTCGCGGGGGAGAGCAATTCAGCATCGGCGATGGAACGCCTGTGGTTGCCGACAACCCCCGTGTTCGCAAGCCCCTGAAGCTGGTGCTGAACGATGCGCCGTTGCCCGAAGGCCAGGAATCACACCACGCCAAGTTGACCGGCGCTGAATTGAAGGCCTTGGTTGGTGGTGGCGACGTTGACCTCTGGGCGGACCTCGATGGTATTGCCGACGAGATCATTGGGGACACTGACCGGGTTGTCCTGCAAGTTCAGGACCGTTTTTTCACTGTCCCTCGTGAAGAGGACCGCTTCTATGAGGTTACGGTGATTCTTGATGGTGAAGATCGCCTTCGTCGCTTCCCGGCCATGATGACAGTTCGCGAGGCCATTCGTCGCAGTCTTTCTCCTGCTGACCGTCCGAAAGTCGACGAATTCGACATGGTGGATGGTGATGTTGGAACGGCTGCCTTGAATGCGAGTTCGACCCTCAAGGCAGCGGGGGTTCGTGACGGGCACGTCCTGTCTATCACTAAGAAAAATGGTGGTGGCGGATGAACGCGGCGGCCATCGTGCATCCGAAGCTGGCCAAAGCCAGCTTTGAGAAGGCGATTCGGCCGCTACTTACCGCATCAGGGAAATTCGAGAAGGTCGGGGTCAAGCTTCTGGCCTTCTCGTTCCCTTATCTCGATGTTGAACTGGATTGGCATCTCCACCAAACCAAGATTCAGCTTCGCGTAGACGGTACGGACTTTCCGTACCGGCCGGTAGGTGGTTGGTGGATCGACGCTGACGGCGTTCCGTTGCTGCAGGGTTCCCAAAAGGTTCCTGGGGGTAACGGTTTTCATACTTCGGATCAGGACGGCAAGTCCCGGTGCTGGTTTTGTTTCAAAGGCTGGCGGGACTACCACGATCATTCCAGTCATCAGGACATTTCTTGGGCATCGCTTCGTCGTGATCCGGGATTCAGCGTCCTGCAGTTGGTGATGCAGCTAACGACGGACCTGAATAGAACGGGGGTATGCACAGCATGAAATACCTTAACTGGAAGATTCCTCAACAGGTACTCGCGGAGACCCAGCAAGCATTTCTGCGTGGCCAGCACGAGGTGTTTGTGATCTGGACAGCGGCTCGTCAGGAAGCAGAGCAGGGAGGTACCGCGGAAATTACACGCTGCATCGTGCCTGAGCAAAAGCCAGGTGTGTCGCAGCACGGTGTCTGGGTCCATATCGCAGGCCAAGAGCTTCAGCGGATTCAACTTGATAACTATCGATGCCAGGAGCGAAGCATCGTTCAGTTGCATACCCACCCCGGTGCTGACGTCCGGATGTCGAAACTCGACCGCGAGTGGGAGGTGGTTCGCCATGTCGGGGCTCTCAGCATTATTGTTCCGCATTACTGCCGACAAGGCCTGAATGGCTTTCAAGGTGTGAATGTTTATGAGCGCGAAGAAGAGGATTGGCGGCTCTGGTCACCCGCCGAAGTTGCAGAAAGGTTGGTGGTGTCATGAGCGCTGCGAGTGAAAAAAATGCCCAAGCTCTCAAAGCCTTGTTCGGTTACGTGGCATTGGCGAACCGGCTGGGATCGACGCGAATCGGGGTGGTCACTTCTTCCGAACAAATGCCGCAATCCGGAATGCTGTTGGCAGAGGTGTTGGCCGATGTTCTTGGTCGGCTATGGCCCAACATCGACTTCTCCGGGGCATTTGCAGAACGGCAGTTGATGGTGGCTACCGACGCGGCACGGTCGGGAGGTGCTCCAGTGGAAGGATTGGCTTGCCGTTGGGCTCCGCCCTACGACTGTGTGGTGTTTATCGGGACCCCAATGCATCAAGATGCTGGCTACGCTATTCAGGTCGGCGCTGACGGCTGGGGTGTGGAACTTGGGCCGAATGCTACTTGTGGAACCAGTAATAACCCGGTTGGGCCGGCATTTGCTGCTGCAATGGCTGCGGCCCAGGTTTTCTGCCATGTATTCGCCGAAGAGTTGGCAGGTATGGATGCACCACCGCTTGCAGAGTGCAAACTTGATATCAGGGCTCTATTTAACGAGCCTCAGCTAGAAATCGCGCCCCTCGATCTCCGTGAAACGCACATGTTTGGGGTTGGTGCTGTCAGCCATGGGCTCGTTTGGTTGCTCGAACACTGGCCATCGACGGTTAGTGGCGTGCTGAACTTGGTTGATCGGGATAAATATGGTGATTCCAATGGTCAGCGCTACGCATTTATGCAGGTCATGAATATTGGGATGGCCAAGGTCGATGCAGTAACCGCGCGTCTAACTGCCGCGCATCCGACCTTATCTGTAAAACCACATCCTGTTGATCTGAACACCTACTGCGCGGATCGAGGCTATGAACTTCCACTACACCGGGTCATTGCGGGACTGGATTCTGCTGAAGCCCGTCGACATACGGCGCTTAAGCTTCCGGAACGCGCGATAAATATGTGGACTGAAGGCGTACGGATCGGTGGTGGTCAATATATATCTGGTGATGGACGCGCATGCCTAGCATGCGGCTACCTTGAGAAAACCGATACGCCGCTTGATGAAGTTGCTGAGATTCACCAGCAGACCGGCATTCGTCCTGACCTGGTCCGTTCGCTTCTCGATAGCGGCCGGGGATTGAATCAACAAGAAGCGACGATGGTTGCCGGACACCGGGGTGTTCCGCATGACCAATTTGTTGGCCAGCCGCTGCGCTCCGTTTTGCCTGCTCTATGCGCTACTGGAAGGCTCCAACTTCCAAACAACTCTGAGGCAGTCGATGTTCCGTTTGCCTTTGCGTCGTTGTTCGCGGGGATTGCCGGGTTTGTCATGCTGCTGAAGGACTGCCTTGACGACTCAAGGGCAAGTCATGGCTGGACGCAGCACATCTTCAAACGACCGACCCCTCATATGCACAGCCCACAGCATTCCAATGCGCAGTGTGTCTGTTGTGGGGCTATGGCTGACTTGGTAGAAGCCGAGTCGCAAGAATAAGGAGATACCTTTGAATTTTTATCTGAAAATCGCCGGTAAGTACTTCAAGCACTTTGAAGGGCGTCACCTTTACCCTTCATGGGGAAATTTCCGGGTTTTGCTCTGGTTCCTTTCCCTTGGTGTTTGGATGTATTCCCTTTGGTACTTCGCAACCACCGCTTATGCGGCGGATGGAGCGGGTGCGTTTCCCTATATCGTCGTACCCGAGGTAATTTGGCTTGGTATTACCTTCTGGATTCGATCATGGAAAGACGACCGAGTTGTTGAGGCAACCAACCGAGAACTGGGGTCAAATCTGAAATCGATGGATGAGTGCCGACTTCACATGCTTCGATCTGTTACGGGTAAGGAGCCGTCGGAGTTTCTCGAAGTGGCACAGGAAATTGATGATCTCGTGTCGCTAAAACGGAAATTCCGCAAAAATTCCGACCTTACGTGGGCTGAGCTGATGCGTAGCATCTACAACAGTGATTCAAAGGCCCGTTTGCTTACGCTAGCTGTCGTTCTTGTCTCCACGACTGTGGCATTGTCGGTTAGAAGTGACGCAACGCTGGATACAGTGTTCGATTTGTTTACTACTTCTGCTGGTCAGGGATTCCTTCTATCGCTTGCCCTTATAGGCTCTGTGTTGTTCTTTGGTTTGGTTGGCCTACGGGTGTTTTTCTTCACTATTACGGAGGCTGTGACCTCATGGTCGATCAAATTTTGGGGTGAGAAGGTGTCACCGGATTGGTTGTTGTCCTATCTCGTAAGAAATCTTGTGACCTATCATGGCAGCGGCGATGAGGCTGATGAGAAGACCGTGGGGCCGGATATCACCAGTGGCGATGGTATCTGCGACTCAAATGTGGTGGCCATCGATTCCGCCCGACAACCTGAGGTACTGGTGGATGTGTCTGTTGAGAGCGAGGCCGATGCTGTTGGCCAGAACGCTAGTCAACGAGCTGAAGTCGATAGTGCACAATCCGAAAGCTCGGACATTGGTAAGCAACGCCGCATTAGATAATGTCTCGGGATTTTTCGCTTTTAGTGACACGAAATCCGGATTTTTTCAGTTTCCTTGGCACAACGGGAGTGCTTCGATGACAAATTTAAAGGAAAAGTCGTTTGTTGCCGCGACGGCTATTTCCACTTTCTCTGTCATCCAACAGCACTGCTGACTCTACCGGGCAACTGACCGGGTGGGAGGCGTTTCGCCCGCCGACACAGGGTATTTTGCCCGCCAGGGCTTGCCAACCACGCCGAGGCCTTGGGATGCAGTAGCATCGGCTCATCCAAGTTGCGAGGATTCCATGGAAACGGCAGTCAAGCTGTGCCTCTCGGCCAGCGGAGTCTTCCTGTTGACGGGTTTGGCGACGGGGACCTGGAAGTATCTGCGCATCGTGCGCAGCCGCGCCGGCCGAGCCCACCGCTATGTGAGCGTCGCGCATCTGGCGTCCTTGGCCTATGCCTTCGCCAGCCTGGTACTTGCGAAGTTTGCGGAATACAGCCCGTATTCGCCGGAAATGACCCTCGCGGCGGCGACCGTGGCGGTGAGTTTCTTTGCTGCGGCGATTGCTGCCTATCTCGTACACGGACTCGCCAGGGATACCGAGAACCAGTTCCAGCCGCCCTATCCCTTGCTGGGCCGAGCGGTGCCGCGACCTGCATTTCACAGCTTCATGGGAGGGCTCGTCGTCGGCGAATTTTTCGGCGTGGGCCTGCTCTTCTGGGGCTTTCTCAGAACCCAGGTGTTCACCGCCTGAGCATTCGCGGCCACCATGTCCCACGGCCGAGGGGCTGTGCGTCCCTCCCCATGCGGGCTAGGCGTCAATCGTCGGCCTTGCGCCAATCCCTCAGGGTTTCCTTCTTGCGGATTTCCGTCGTCTTGCGGTCCCGCAGCAAAGGCAGGGCGGCGCTGGCGATGAAGATGACGCAGAGGCCCAAGGCCCACCAAAGTTCGCTCATCGGCCGGCTCACTTCATGGGCGCGAGGAGTTCGACGTCGGTGAGGACGCCCTTGTCGTCGGCGTAGATGTCCATGATGCGGCGGATTTCCGGGAAGGCCTTGCGGAAGGCCGCCATGAGGGCGGGATCGAACTGGCGGCCGTCTTCTTCCTCCATGATTTTCAGCGCTTGCTCCACGGGGTAGGCGGGCTTGTAGGAGCGCACCGAAATGAGGGCGTCGAAGACGTCGGCGATGGCGACGATGCGCCCCTCCAGGGGAATGTCCTCGCCCTTGAGGCGCTGCGGGTAGCCGCTGCCGTCCCAGCGCTCGTGGTGGGTGAGGGCGATGGTGCGAGCGGTGCCGAGGAGATCGTCCTCGTGTTTGCCGATGATTTCGGCGCCCATGAGGGGATGCTGTTGCATGACTTTCCACTCGCCGGCGTCGAGTTTGCCGGGCTTGAGGAGGATGGAATCGGGGATGCCGATCTTGCCCACGTCGTGCATCGGCGCGGTGTGGAAGATCACGGCGGTGGCTTCCGGACCGAGGCCATAGGCCTCGGCGATGAGGCGGGCGTAGTGGGCCATGCGGACCACGTGGTTGCCAGTCTCGTTGTCCTTGAATTCCGCCGCGCGGCCCAGTCGGCGGATGATCTGCTGCCGCGTGGTGACGAGTTCCGCAGTGCGCTGGCGCACCATGCGTTCCAGCTCGCGGGTCTGGTCGTAGAGCGCGAGGTGGGTACGTACCCGGGCGCGCACGATGGGGGGACTGATCGGTTTGGTGATGTAATCGACGGCTCCGATGGCGAGGCCCATCTGCTCGTCTTCGACGGTGCTCATGGCGGTGACGAAGATGACCGGTATGCCGCGGCGGTCCGGATTCGCCTTCAGGCGACGACAGATTTCATGACCGGATAGGTCGGGCATCATGATGTCCAGCAGGATGATGTCCGGCGGGTCGTCGGAATAGACGATCTTGAGCGCCTTTTCGCCATTGGTCGCGACCTTCACGCGGTACTCGTCGGCGAGGATCTCGCTCAGGACGTCGATGTTATCCGGCGTATCGTCGACGACCAGGACGGTCTGCTTGCTCATCAGGTGGCTTTTCATGGACGAATCCCCCGGGCCTCGGGCGAGGCCTCCTCCAATCGCCCAAGAATGCGGGCGGCAACTTCGAAATCATAACGCGTCAGGGCGCGCTCTAGGGCATCGGCATCGTCGGCACCAAGGGCTTCCCGCAGTTGGGGCGCCAGCTCCGCGTAGGCCGCCAAGGCGCGGGAATCGTCGTCGGCAAGCAGGGCGCGCAGGCGGTCGAGGGCGGCGGGCGCGGGAAGGCTCGCAGGCGAGGTGGGCGGCATGGAGGGCGCCCCCAGCAGGTCGGGCAGGGCAGCCAGGGTTTGTGCCAGCTGTGCTTCCACGACCCTGAGGGCGTCTTCGATGGCGGGGTTTTGCGCGTTTTCCTCGAGCAGGAGCTGCGCGGCGGCAGATTCCAGCGCATGGGCGCCTATGTTGCCCGCCAGACCCTTCAGGGTGTGGACGATGCGGGTCGCCTCCTCGTGCTTGCCGGCGGCGCGGGCGCCGCGGTAGTCGGAGAGTTCCGCGCGCTGGTGCTCCTTGAAGCGCTCCAGGAGTCGGCGGTAGAGGCGGGTATCGCCCCCCAGGCGGGCGATGGCCCCCTGCGCATCGACGACTTCGCGGGAAGCTTGCGCGCTTTCCGGGACACAGTCTCGGTGGGCGGTGAGGCGGCCAGTCCAGCGGGCGAGGCGGGCGTGGAGTTCGGCGACGTCGATCGGCTTGGGGATGAAGTCGTTCATTCCGGCAGCCAGGCAGCGGTCGCGGTCGCTCGCCAGGGCGCCGGCGGTCATGGCGAGGATGGGCAGATCGGTGAAGCGGGCATCGGCGCGCACGAGGCGAGTCGCCTCGAAGCCATCCATCACCGGCATGTGGCAGTCCATCAGGACCGCGTCGTAGCGGCCGGGGGCACGTAGTCGCTCCAAGGCTTCGAGGCCGTTGAGGGCGGTTTCGACCCGGACTCCGGCCTGGCTGAGGATTTCTTCGGCGAGTTCACGATTGACGGCGTGGTCTTCCACCAGGAGGATGCGCAGGCCGGCCAGGGCGCCGCCCGCATCGACGGAGGGCGAAGCATGCAGCGCGGGCGGGCGGCCCTCGCTTTGCAGGGCGAGGGCGATGCCGTCGTGGAGCGCCGAGGCGGTCACCGGCTTGGGCAGCACGGCGCCGACATCCAGATCGCTTACCGCCGCAAGGAGTTCGTCACGGTCGTAGGCGGTGGTCATGATGATTGCCGGGGTTGCGGCGGCGGGGCCCTGGGCGCGTAGTCGACGCACGGTTTCCACGCCATCCAGGCCCGGCATCTGCCAGTCGGCGAGGAGCAGGCTGAAGGGGCGCTCTTCGGCTGCCGCCCGCGCAATCTCGTCCAGGGCTTCGGCGCCGCTCGCCGCGGCGTGCGCGCGGATACCCAGTCCCGAGAGCATGTGCAGAAAGACTTCCCGCGCCGCCGCATTGTCATCGACGACGAGGACTGAGAGATCGGACAGCCGCGCCGGCGCTTGCCGGGCAGGAAGTGGGCTCATACTCTCCGCCGGGGCCAGGGCGGCCGTGAAGAAGAAGCGGCTGCCTTGACCGGGAGTGCTCTCGACGCTGATTGCGCCGTCCATGAGCGCGACGATGCGACGGCAAATGGAAAGCCCTAGACCGGTGCCGCCGTACTTGCGGGTCGTGGACGTATCGGCCTGGGCAAAGGCGGTGAATAGACGGGCGACTTCATCGGCGGTCAAACCGACGCCGGTGTCACTCACCGAGAAGGCGACGCGGATGTGTTCTGCGTCCTTTGCCACGAGGGCTACCGAGACGGTGACCTCGCCCCGCTCGGTGAATTTGAGCGCGTTGCTCACCAGGTTGACGAGCACCTGGCCCAGGCGCAGGGCGTCGCCCCGCAGGCGGCGGGGTACGTCCCCCGCGATGTCGAACAGGAGTTCGAGACCCTTCTCCCGTGCCTTGAGGACCGAGAGATCGGCAACCCGCCCAAGGACCTCCTCTAGGTCGAAGTCGGAGCGCTCCAGGCGCATCATGCCGGCTTCCATCTTGGAGAAGTCGAGGACGTCGTTGATGATCCCCAGTAGCCCCTTGGCGGCCGCGTCCACCTTGTCGAGATAGTTGCGCTGACGGGGGGTCAACTCCGTCTGGAGGGCCAAGTGGGTCATGCCGACGATGGCATTCATGGGGGTACGAATCTCGTGGCTCATGTTGGCCAGAAAATCGGCCTTGGCGGCGGCCGCCGCTTCGGCTTCCGCCCGGGCGGCGCGAGCCTCCCGTTCGGCGTTCTTCAGGTCGGTGATGTCCACGATGAGGCCAATGAGGCCTCCGGGACTGCCGTCCGGGTTGCGAAAACCGGTCACCGAGTAAAGGGTATCGTGGGGCTTGCCGTCCGCCAGGACCATCGTAACCTCACGGGTAACTCTTCCGCAGCCGGCAATAACTGCTTCGTCCTCGGCTTGGTAGCTGGTGCGATCGCTTTCCGGAAGGTAGTCCAGATCGAGGACGCGGCGCCCGACGAAGCGATGCCGGTCGACGCCGAAGGCCTCCTCGTAGGCCGCGTTGCAGCCCAGAAAGCGGGTGTGGGAGCCCTTGTAGAAGATGGGATTGGGGATGGTGTCGAGCAGCGCCTGCAGCAGGGCGAACTGACGCGCGAGCTCCTCCTCGATGACGCGGCGGTCGGTGACGTCGAGGATGGTGGCGAGGAGTGAAGTGACCTCTCCCCGGGAATCCCGGATGCCGGTCAGCTGAATGTCGGCCCATAGGGACTGACCGTCCTTGTGAAGAAAGCGCGCCTCGGTCCGGAAGCGGACGCTGCGACCGGCAGCGATGTCCTCGTAGGCGCCGCGCACACGCTCCCGTTCATCCGGAGCCAGGAGATCTAGGCCGCCGCCGTTCAATAGTTCGGGAGCCGCGTAGCCGGTGAATTCGCAAAAGGCCGGGTTGACCTGCTGGCGGCGCAGGTCCGGCGCCAGGTTGGAAATCCCGATGGCGGCGTTGTCAAAGATGGCTCGGAAGAAGGTTTCGCTGGCCAGCGCCAGGCGGCGGCTCTCCTCGAGTTCTCGCGTGCGCTCCTCCACTTTGGCCTCCAGGGCCGAGTTGGCCTCGTCGAGGTGCTGGGTCGCTTCTCGCAGGCGCTGGCGCATGCGCTCCTGGGCGGCGGCGAGCTCAGCGACCTCCTGCCAGGGCCCGGCCGCGGGTACCGGGTCGGCGAGTTCCATGCGACCGATGCGGTCTGCGTCCCGGGAGAGGCGATCGAGCGGCAGGGCGAACTGTCTGCCCAGGCGGATGGCGACGAAGACTCCGGCCAGCACGGCGAGGAGGGCGACGGCGGCGAGCAGCAAGAGATCGCTACGTTGGCCCGGCATGAATTGGGCCTCGGGGGCGAAGACGCCCAGCCACAGGTGCCCGTTGCCGGCTGGAATGGGTTTGTAGAGCGCGTACCAGGCATCGTCGCCGACACGGTAGGACTGGATGCCTTCGTGGAGCGCCGCTCCGGCGGTCTGCGTGTCGATTTCCGCGAGGCCGAGCTGACGGGCGCTCTTCAGGAGATTGGCCTGCTGGCTCTCTCGTCCGGCAAATTGGGGATAGCGGGGAAAGGCGACGATGCGGCCATCGTCGAGGAAGAGGCCGGCGCGGCCGGCGCTGCCGATGGCGAGGGTGCCGGTGAAATCGGAGAGCTTCAGGAGACCGACGTCGTGCCCGATGATGCGGCGGCGCCCGTCGGCGCCGGTCCAGCGCACCGCTGCGGTGATGCCCGGTTGCTGCGTGGTATAGAAGTAATACGGGGCCGTCCAGAAGAGCACGCCGTCCTTTTCTGCTTCGAGGGCGCCGCGGAACCAGGGGCGTTGGCGGGCGTCGTAGTCGGTGTCGCGTATTTCAACCTTTTCCAGGCTGCCGTCAGCTGCCCAGCTGAGCCAGTAACTGAGCCGACCCCAGGCGGCCGGGTCGCTGAGCCGCGTCAGCCAACGCCCCTCGGGCAGTTTCACGTGGAACAGCTCGCGGCCGCCTTCCTCCGCGAGGATTACCGAGGAAATCTCGCGGTGGTTGGCGATGCGCGGCTGAAAGAAATCCAGGAAGGCCCGCAGATCGACAAAGGTGTTGCCGCCGGCGGCGGCCCAATCGCGGCTGATGCGCAGACTCACCTCGACGGTCTCGAAAAGCCGGGCAGCGCGCGCTTCGAGCTGCTCCGAGACCTGGCCCATCTGCGCCTCGGCGAGCCCTCGCAGCATGGGCTGGAAAATCAGCCGGTAACTGCCGCCGGCGAAGACGCCCAGCGCGAGAACGATGAGGATCCCAATACGCAGGATGAGGCTATTGGCGAAACTGGGTCGCCGAAAAAGAATCCTCTTCAACTTCACCGCCGGAATCCCCCCTCCTGGTCTCGCTTCAGCGCCTTCTCACTGGCAATCCTTCGCGCAGGACCGCACGCCAGGCTTTTCTATGACGTATACGCCCTCCCGTCGGACCATGTCAACGCAATGGGCCGCGGTCTTCAGCGCGCGTGCAGGAGGAATCCGAGAATGCTCACCAGGGTGACGAAGGCGAGCCCGACGCCGAGGCGGATGGCGAGGCGGCGGTTTTCCGCTTCTTCGAGGCGCTCCTCCTCCACCAGGCGACGCAACTTCCGCAGGGCGGCGACGGCAACCGCGCGCCGCACGGCGGGGGTGATGGAATCCGGTTCGCTCAGGGCAGGATCTCCAGCGGTGGGGGATCGCCGACGAAATTGAGGCGTCGATGCAGGGCGGCGGTGACGGAGACGCGGCCTTCGGCATCCACCCGCAACACCAGGGGCGTGGCGAGCCGCGTCGCCATGGCTCGCCATTCGGCACCGGCAATGAAGAGGGGTTTGGAGAAGGCGTCCGAACGGGTGCCGGCGGCGGGGCCGCCCGGGATGACCACGCTGAGGGCTTGGGTGGCCGTGGCGGGGGCCCCGGTGCGGGGGTCGAGAAGATGGGCGTAGCGCCTGCCGTCGATTTCAAAGAAGCGTTGGTAGTCGCCGGAGGTGCCGATCGCTTCGCCGTCGTCGAGTTCCAGGGTGGCCAGCGGCCCCGGTTGGCGGGGGTGCTGGATGCCGACCCGCCACTTTCGTCCCGCCTTGTTGCCCAGGGCGAGGATGTTGCCGCCGATGTTGATGAGGGCGTTCTGGATTCCTTGGGCCTTGAGCATCGCCGCGGCCCGGTCGAGGGCGACGCCCTTCAGGTAGCCGCCGAAATCCAGGGCGACGCCGCGCTTGTCGCTGCGGACGGTGTTCCCGGAGACGTGCAGGTCGGCGATGGAAGGCCGCTCGGCGAGCCAGCCGTCGATGGCTGGGCGGGGCGGGAGGGCGGCCTTGAACTCGTCGGACTGGAATCCCCACAGCGCGATGAGGCGCCCGATGCCGGGGTCGAAGAGATGGTCGCCCTGGGCCGCCAGGGTCTGCGCTTCCTGTACGAAGGCCGCGAGTTCAGGGGAGACGGCGTGTGACCGGCCGGCGGCGATGGCGTCGTTGAGGGCGGTGAGTTCGGAGGGCTGCCAGGCGTGGTAGGCGCGGTGCAGGCGGTCAAACTCGCGCAGGACGGCGGCGATGGCGGCGCGAGCGGTGGCCGGGTCGGCGTCCACCACCAGGACTTCCACGCGAGTTCCAAAGACGTAGGCCTCCTGCTGCTGCACCGGCGTGCGCCCGCAGCCGGCGGCCACGCCGAGCGCCAGAAAGAGGGTCGCCAGGAGGTTCAGCCGCAGGCGCCGGAGCATACGGTTTCCAGCGCCGCGATGCTGGCGGCGGCGACGTCGAAGCCAGTCTGGGCGTGGATTTCCACCAGACAGGTCGGGCTGGTGACGTTGATTTCCGTCAGTCGGTCGCCGATGACGTCGATGCCTACCAGGAAGAGGCCGCGGCTCCAGAGGAGCGGCCCGAGGGCGGCGGCAATTCTGCAATCGTCGGGCGACAATTCCTGGGCGACGCCGGTACCGCCGACGGCGAGGTTCCCGCGCGTCTCTCCGGCGCGGGGAAAGCGGGCCAGGACATAAGGTGCGGCGCGCCCGGCGACCAGCAGGATGCGTTTGTCCCCCTGCGCGATTTCCGGCAGGAAGCGCTGTGCCATCAGACGCCGGCGACCCAGGTCGCTGACGGTTTCGACGATCACGTTGCGGTTGGGGTCGTCGGCGCGGACGCGGAAGATTCCGCTACCGCCCATGCCGTCCAGGGGCTTGAGGATGACGTCGCCCTGGGCTTCGATGAAGGCCTGGATTTCGCCTTCCCGGCAGGAGACCAGACTGGCTGGCGCGAGGGCCGGAAATTCGGCGATGGCCAGCTTTTCGGAATGGTCGCGCAGCGCCGCGGGTCGATTGTAGATGCGGGCCCCTTCCGCCTCGGCCCGCTCCAGGAGCCAGGTGGCGGCGAGATACTCGCCGTCGAAAGGGGGGTCCTGGCGCATCAGGACCACGTCGAAATCGGCCAGCGCCGTGAGTTGCCGGCCGCTCTCCCGATACCAGTCGGCGTCCTCATCGCTGACCCGGAGGGCGATGGCCTCGCCACGCACCGTGGCGCCTCCGTCCGCACGCGGCCCGGCCCAGGCCAGGGTGGGGGCCTCGATGGCGTGGATGGCGTGGCCCCGCGCCTGGGCCGCCCGCAGCAGGGCGACCGAACTGTCCTTGTAGGCGTGTAGCGAGGGCAGGGGATCGACGATGCAGGCAATGCTCAGGGGTCGGCCTGAGCGCTTAGGCGGCGCCGGCGGGAGGAATTCCAGGGATCGAGCGGGAGTGTTCACGTCGGCTGCCGGTGCCGGGCCGTTGCGGGTCGGGCGGGGGACGGGCGCAGCCGCATGGTGGGCCTATTCGTCCTGCGGCTCGGTGCGCTCGATTTCGACGGCCGCCGCCAGGGCCGCCAGGCGGGCGACGACGCCGTAGGCGTAGAAGCGGTTGGGCGGATCGTCCGGGTCGCAGCCGGGCGCCGGAAGGCTACAACTGGTTTCGAAGGCCAGGGGCTCGAAGTGCATGCCCGGGGCGTTGAGGTTCTCGTCCTTGCCACGATTGCCGTGTACGCGGTAGAAGCCGCCGACGACGTAGCGGTCGATCAGGTAGATCACCGGTTCGGCGACCGCGTCGCTCACCGTCTCGAAGGTGGGCACGCCCTCCTGGATGAGTACTTCGCTCACTTCCAGGCCCTCCTTCACGACGCTCATCTTGTTGCGCTGGCGGCGGTTGAGGGCGATCACCTCGTCGGCGTCACGCACCGTCATCACGCCCATGCCGTAGGTACCCGCGTCGGCCTTGACCACCACGTAGGGAGATTCGGAAATGCCATATTGGCGGTACTTCTCGCGGATGTCGTCGAGGACGCTGGCGACCTGGGCGGCGAGGCATTCCTCGCCGTGACGCTCGTGGAAATTGACGCTGCGGCAGACCGCAAAAGCCGGGTTGATGCGCCAGGGGTCGACCCCGATGTGCTCGGCAAAGGCGGTGGCGATTTCGGCATAGGCGGCGAAATGGTTCGACTTGCGGCGGATGGCCCAGCCGGCGTGCAGGGGCGGCAGGACGAACTGCTCGTGCAGTCCGCGCAGGATGCTCGGGATCCCGGCGGAAAGATCGTTGTTGAGGAGCACCGCGCAGGGATCGAAGCCGTCCAGGCCGATGCGGTGAGGTCCGCGTCGCAGGGGTTCGAGGAGCAGGGTCTCGCCATTGGGCAGTTCGATGGGCGTCGGGGCGGTAATTTCCGGCAGCAGCGATCCGATCCGCACGTTGAGCCCGGTCAGGGACAGGAGATGGACGAGGCGGGCGACGTTTTGCAGGTAATGCGTGTTGCGGGTGTGGTTCTCCGGAACGAGCAGGAGGTTGCGGGCATCCGGGCAGATTTTCTCGATGGCGGCCATGGCGGCGTGGACGCACAGCGGCAGGAAGGCCGGATTGAGGTTGTTGAATCCGCCGGGAAAAAGGTTGGTATCCACCGGCGCCAGCTTGAAGCCCGAATTGCGCAGGTCGCAGGAGGCGTAGAAGGGTGGCGTGTGCTCCTGCCATTGGCCGCGCAGCCAGTGTTCGATGGCCGTGCTGTTGTCGAGAAAGCGGCGCTCCAGGTCGAGGAGGGGACCGGACAGGGCGGTGGTCAGACGAGGGACCATGGAAAACTCCGGGGGGTGCTGCGCGGGGCGCCCATCTTACACGGCGCTGCCCGACCAGGGCGCAAAAGCGTCCGGCAGGGGCGCGTTTTCCAGGCTGCGCTGGGTAAACAGGAAGCGTCCGTCGCAGACGAAGCCGAGGGATTCCCAATCGACCGCGTTGAGGCGCTCGCACAGGGCAACGAGGTCGACATCGGCGCGATGGGGAAAAAGGGCCAGCACGGCGCCATCGTAATGGGGACAGGGATGCAGGAAGAAAGGCGCCGGGCGCCGCGTGCGGCCGTTGACGTAGATGCGCGGAGCGTCGGTTTCCGGATAGCCGCGACCCCACTGCCACCAATTGCTCTCATCGTAGGCGCGGATGCGGCGGGTGATCAGCCGCTCCTTGTGGGGCAGGAGGGCCGGATGGGGTCCGGGTCCACCCGGTGCTTGCCAGATCATGCGGCGCGTCCTGCCGTCGCTGGCGGTCTGCGAGCAGACGAAATCACGGGTTCCTTGGCGGGGGTCGGCATACACCTCGTCGGCCCCCGAAACCGCCCCCACCTTGACGCTGAAGAGATCCCCCAGGCGCAGGGAATGCGCCTCCCGGACAAACGATAAGTGTCCGCTCACTTCCGTGAATATCCGCTGTTCCCAAGGGGTGTTTTCAAGGAAGCGAGAGAGATCGCGGCCGCGGGCGAGGCTGGCGTAGCGGCTGTGGCGAGAAAATTCGTCCCGCTCGAAGCGCCAGATCAGGCAATTGGGCATGGCGCCGGAAAAAATCCGGGCATCCCCCAGATCGATGGCGTCGGTGATCGTCCCCTGGGCATGGAGCCAGCGATTGAGGGCGACGGCCGAGGTGGTCTTGAGGAAATCCCGTGGGGTGATGAAGATGAGTTCGCCGCCGGGCTCCAGGTGGCGGACCGCCTTTTCGATGAAGAAGAGGTAAAGGTTCGAGCGCCCGTCGAAAAGGGGACTGTTCAGGCGCGCCCGGGTTTCGCGGCGAATATCCTGGAAGCGCACATAGGGCGGGTTGCCGATCACGGTATGGAAGCGCTCACTGACCGGATAATCGAAGAAATCCGCGATGATCGTTCCGGGGGCCGCGTGGCGGGGGTCGGCCTCGACGGCGACGCAGCCGGGGATGCGGCGGGAGAAGGCGCCGTCGCCCGCCGAGGGTTCGAGGACGCGGCCCCTGCGCCGGCGCAGGGCGAGCATGGCGTCGACCACCGCCGGCGGCGTGAACACCTGGCCGAGGATCGTGACGTCGTGACGCGAGGGCGCTTCGTGGGCGGGGGCGGCTTCCGGATCGGGGAAATCGAAAAGCGGCAGTGACGCGCTCACAGGCGGTAGTCCGAGGCGGCGAGGCGCTCCAGCCGGGCGAGCACCGAGGTGAATTCGTCCTCGCCGCGCGCCGCCTCGTCGAAAAACTGGAGGGCGGAATCGAGGGTTTCCCGGACCTGGTCGCCGACGAAGTTTTCCTGCAACTCGCTCAGACCCAGGCTGCCCAGGGTCCGTCCCAGACTCTCCAACTGGTCCATCATGTGGCGCTGGCCGGCCAGACGGTTTTCCACCAGGCGTTGGTTGGTCTTTTGCAAAGCGGCGCGCAGCTCGGCGAGGGAGCCTTCGATGCCCAGCTTCTGCAAATCCCGCTCGTTGGCGGCGTCCATGCCGGCCACCCGCAGGTCGGCGCTTTCGGCGAGGACGGCGAGGTGGTCGCGCAGGCGGCCGACCTTGTCGGGATCGTCGGTGGGCAGGTTGTTCACCAGCAGCGAGACGTGGGCGTAATTGACCACCGCCCGGGAGCCGAATTCGAAGATGCGGCCCATGTCACGCATCGTTTCCAGGACGGAAGTCTGGAGCGGCGAGAGTTCGCCTTCGGTGGATACGGTAACCCGCTCGCTGCGGCTGCGGATCTGTACAGAGCCCTGCAGGCCCCAGGCGGCCATGGCTTCGGCTCCGCGGCGGGCGAGGGCGTCCATGCTGGTGGCACCGCCGGCCTGGCGCAGGAATTCGATCACCACCCCTAGGTCGCCCATGCTGCTCATGGCCGAGAAAGCGGCCTGGGTGGCGCTGGCCGACTGGGCGGCGAGCTGGCGCACGCGCTGGCGCTGCAGCACGACGGCGGCGACCTTGTGGCGCAGTTCGGCGGCGGCGATGGGTTTGGTGATGAAGTCGTCGCCGCCGGCCTCGTAGGCGGCCAGCCGCTCCGGGGCGGTGTCATGGGCGGAAACGAAAATCACCGGAACGCCAGACTCGGCGGCTTCCTCGCGGAAGCGGCGGCAGGTGGCGTAACCCGTCAGCCCGGGCATCTCGATATCCATGAGGACGGCGTCAAAATCGCCGCCCGCGGCGAGGAAGCTCTCCCCATCGGCGAATTCGCTCACCGCGTACTCGGTTTCCAGCAGGCGCACGAGGATCATGCGCTGGGGCGTGTTGTCCTCGACGACGGCGAGGCGGCTTTTTTCGGTCATGGTATCTCCAGGCGGGCAGTTTGGAGGCGGAGGCGGGTGCCGCGGTGTGCCGGGGTCCATTCTACCCGAGGCCCGGCATGTCCTTGAAAGCAGGTACAATTCGCCCCCTCGCCGGCCCGAGCCGGCTCCCCCACCGGAATCAGGAATCACCATGCTGGTCGCAGCCAACATCACCATGCAGTTCGGGGCCAAGCCCCTCTTCGAGAACGTCAACGTCAAGTTCGGCGACGGCTACCGCTACGGCCTCATCGGCGCCAACGGCGCCGGCAAGTCCACCTTCATGAAAATCCTGTGCGGCGCGCTGGAGCCTTCCGCCGGCAACGTTTCCAAGGAAAAGCACGAGCGCATGGCCTACCTGCGCCAGGACCAGTTTGCCTACGAGGACGTGCGGGTGCTCGACGTGGTGATGATGGGCCACGAGGAAATGTGGGCCGCCATGCAGGAGCGCGATGCCATCTACGCCAACCCGGAGGCCAGCGAGGACGACTACATGAAGGCCGCCGAGCTGGAGCACCACTTTGCGGAATTCGGCGGCTACACGGCGGAAGCCCGGGCCGGCGAACTGCTCCTCGGGGTGGGCATCCCCACCGCCCAGCACGACGGCCCCATGAGCCAGGTGGCGCCCGGCTGGAAGCTGCGCGTCCTGCTCTGCCAGGCGCTCTTCGCCAACCCGGACATCCTGCTCCTGGACGAACCGACCAACAACCTGGACATCAACACCATCCGCTGGCTGGAAGACGTGCTCAACGCGCGGGAATCGACCATGGTCATCATTTCCCACGACCGCCACTTTTTGAACCAGGTGTGCACCCACATGGCCGACCTGGACTACGGAAAGATCACGGTCTACCCCGGCAACTACGACGATTTCATGGAAGCCGCCGCCCAGGCGCGGGAGCGCCAGTCCGCCGCCAACGCCAAGGCCAAGGAGCGCATTGCCGAGTTGCAGACCTTCGTGCGCCGCTTCTCCGCCAACGCCTCCAAGGCCAAGCAGGCGACCAGCCGCCTGAAGCTCATCGACAAGCTGAAGCCCGAGGACGTGAAGCCCTCGTCCCGCCAGTACCCGTGGATACGCTTCGAGTACGACGAGAAGGAAAAACTGCACCGCCAGGCGGTGGAAGTGGAGAACCTCTCCTTCGCCTACCCGGGCGGCGAGCGCAAGATCTTCAACAACCTCGGCTTCACCATCAACGCCGGCGAGAAGATCGCCATCATCGGCGAGAACGGCGTCGGCAAGACTACCCTGCTCAAGTTGCTGATGGGTGAGCTGCAACCCCAGTTCGGCGCGCTGAAGTGGGCGGAAAAGGCCAAGCCCGGCTACTACGCCCAGGACCACTCGGCCCTCTTCCAGTCCGACATCAGCCTCACCGACTGGATTGCCGCCGACGCCCGGGATTCGGCGGGCGAGGGTGGCGACGTGGAGACCCTCATCCGCGGCACCCTGGGTCGCCTGCTCTTCTCCGGCGACGAGGTGAAGAAGCCGGTGAAGGTCATTTCCGGTGGCGAGCAGGGTCGCATGCTCTTCGGCAAGCTCATGCTCGCCCGGGGCAACGTGTTGATCATGGACGAGCCCACCAACCACCTGGACATGGAATCCATCGAGGCGCTCAACTCCGGCCTGGAGAAATTCCCCGGCACCCTGGTCTTCGTCTCCCACGACCGGGAGTTCGTGTCTTCCCTGGCTACCCGCGTCTTCGAGGTCAAGGGCGACGGCAGCATCGTCGACTACCTGGGCGGCTACGAGGATTACCTGGCCAGCCAGGGCGTCGAATAAACGACCGCCCGGCGGGCCGCCTTACTGCGGGTGGCCCCCCGCCGCCAGGAGGCGGATCAGGCGCACGCAGTCGAGGTCGGACTGGTGGTAGGCCGACTTCACGTATTCCACGTAGGCGCGGTCCTCGGAATCCGGGTCGCTGGCGAAACTGGTGGCGTAGGCGAAGCGCAGGAAGAGATACCCCGTTTCGGGTTCTTCGAGGGTGATGGTGAGGCTGCCGCCGGCGTGGGAAGGGCCGGGGAGGATATCGAAGCGCACCCACTCCCCCTCCGCCAGGGTGACGCGGTCCTCGATGGCCGCACCGCCGAAATCGAGGCGGCGGATGAGACCCTCGGGCGAGCGTTCGACGACGGTGCACGACGCCAGCCCGGGCAGGAAGGGCGCCGGATTTTCCACCCTCGCCAGCAGTCCCGACCACACCTGGGCGCGGGTGAGCGGCGCGATCAGGGGATTGCCGGGATCGTTGATGGCGATGAGGTGTTCGAAGTTCATGGGCCGATGTTAACATCCCGGCCATGCAACTCGAACGCCTCCTCCAGCGCCAGGGGTTCGGAAGCCGCAAGGCCTGCCGTGTCCTCGTGCGTCAGGGCCGGGTGGCGGTGGCCGGGCGCACCTGCGACGACCCCTTCGCCGAGCTGGATCCGGCCGGGCTCGAATTCGCTGTCGATGGCGTTCCCTGGCCCTACCGCGAATCCGCCGTCCTCATGCTGCACAAACCTGCCGGCTACGAGTGTTCCCAAAAGCCGCGGCACCACCCTTCGGTGCTGGAGCTCCTGCCCGCACCCCTGCGGGAGCGGGGCGTCCAGCCGGTGGGGCGGCTGGATGAGGATACGACCGGCCTCCTCATCGTCACCGACGACGGTCGCCTCAACCACCGCTTGTCCTCTCCCCGCAAGAAGCTGCCCAAGCGTTATATGGCGACCACCGCCGATCCCCTCGACGAGGCGCAGATCGCCCGCCTGCTGGCCGGGGTCGTCCTTCACGACGACCCCGAACCGGTTGCCGCGGCCGCCGCGCAGATCCTCGCACCGCGGCAACTGCTGCTCGTCCTCACCCAGGGCAAATACCATCAGGTGAAGCGCATGGTCGCAGCGGTCGGCAACCACGTCGTCGCCCTGCATCGGGCGGCCATAGGCGGTCTCGTCCTGCCCCCCGACCTCGCCCCTGGTGAATGGCGCTGGCTCTCCGGCGCCGATCTCGAAGCCCTGGAGTTTGCCCCATGACCCTCACCGAAATGCGCTACGTCATCGCCCTGGCGCGGGAGCGCCACTTCGGCCGGGCGGCGGAAGCCTGTCACGTGAGCCAGCCCACCCTTTCGGTGGCCATCAAGAAGGTCGAAGGTCAATTGGGCGGCGCCCTCTTCGAGCGCAACGCCGCCGAAGTACGCATCACCCCGCTGGGGGAGCGCGTCGTCAACCAGGCGCGGCGCGTGCTCGAAGAGTCGGTGAAACTGGAGGAAATCGCCAAGGAGGGCCGCGACCCCTTGACCGGGCCGCTACGCCTCGGCGTCATCTACACCATCGCGCCCTACCTGCTGCCGCCGCTGATTCCCGCCCTGCACCAGTACGCCCCGGCCATGCCGCTCTTCCTCAAGGAGGATTTCACCGGCAACCTCGTCCCGGCGCTGAAGTCCGGCGAGCTCGACGTCATTGTCGTTGCGCTGCCCATCGAGGAGCCGGGGCTGGTCGCCCGGGCGGTCTATGAGGAGCCCTTCCGGGTGGTGGTCCCCGCCGCTCACCCCTGGGCTCGGCGCGAAACTGTGGAACCCGGCGAACTCGATGGCCAAGACCTCCTCCTCCTCGGCCAAGGCAACTGCTTCCGCGATCAGGTGCTGGAGTCCTGCCCCCATCTGAACGGACCGGATGCCCTGGAGCATTCCCTCGAAGGCAGCTCCCTGGAAACCATACGCCACATGGTGGCGAGCGGCGCGGGGGTCGCGGTCATGCCGAGCACGGCGGCCGATCCCCTTGCCGGACGGGAATCCCTGGTGCGGGTGCTGCCCTTTGCCGGCACGCCCCCCTCCCGCCGGGTGGGCCTGGTCTGGCGGGTCACCTTTCCCCGACCGCAGGCCATCGACGCCGTGCGGGACGCGGTCCTGGGCTGTCGGCTTCCCGGGGCGACGGCGGTACGATAGGGGCTGTTTCACGTGAAACCGCAAACCTCGCGGTCAACTTTGGAGATGGACATGAGAGAAACGGGTGTTTTGCTTGCCCTGCTGGCCCTGCCGCTGCTGGCCGGCGCCGCGGACATCAACGTCAACGTCGGTTCGGTGCGCATCGACGCGCCCGGAGTTTCCGTCACTTTCGGCAGCCGCAACGACCGCGGTTACTACTGGGACGGCCACGATTGGCGCGATCCGGACTACTGGCGACGCCACGACGGACCCCGCGGCGAGCGCTACTACACCGGACGCGGCAAGGGCGTTCCCCATCGGGACGGCGGCTTCTGCCCGCCGGGTCAGGCCAAGAAGGGCAACTGCTGAGCGGGCCCCGCGGGCGCTCAGGCCGTCCTGGCCTTGCGCCCGCTTCGCTTGGCGCCGCCCTCCGAGGCGCGCTTCCCCGGTCCCGGTCGCAGGGCTGCACCGGCTTGCTCCAGGCAGATCAAGGCGTCCAGGTAGGACAGCCAGTGCCGCAGGTAGCCCGGAGCGATTTCCCGCAGCCGGTACAAGGCACGCATGGCGAGGAATTCCGGGTTGAAGGGCGCGGCGTTTTCCGGCACCCGGGCCTGGGCGTCGGCAAGTTGCTGGTCCACCCGCATCTGCGACCAGGTACCCCGGAAGTAGACCACCGATTTCAGCTCTCCCCGGGGCGACCCCTCGGCAGGGACGTGCTGCGCCGTGCCGGCCGGCCCCGGCGCGGCATGGTCGCGGATGTGGGCGAGGAGTTGGGCCAGCGGGTTGGCGGCCACCGGGCTGGCAAGCGAAGCGCCGGCGGGCAGGGCGGCCTCGTCCGAAAGGGCGACAGCACCGCCGGCCCGGGCCGTGGCAAAGCGCTCCCCGAGGGCGATGGCGGCGCGGGTCAACTTGTCGTCGATCAGCCGCCGCGCTTCCCCGGTGTGGCCTTCCGCGCGTCGCGCCAGGGCTTCGACAAAGCGAAAGCGCACCGGCTCGGCAGCCTCAGCGCCGCTGGCCCGCAGGGCCTCCAGCAGCTCAGCGGGTGCCAGGGCAATCATGTCACCTTGCTCGCCCTCCCCTTCAAGGGGAGGGCCGGGGACATCAAGGGCAGCACCTTCATCTCCGTCGCCTTGCTCTCCCTCCCCTTCAAGGGGAGGGCCGGGGTGGGGATGGGGTTCTTGGGTGACCGGCGTGGCCTGGCTACCGCCCGGCTTGCCCCCATCCCCCTCCTGACCGCCCAGGGCAGGCGCTGCATCGCCTGCCCGCTCAGCCGGCGCAGAGCGATGCTCTGCGAAACCCCGGCATCGCCCCCCTTGAAGGGGGAGGAACAAACGTCCTGGCCGTTCGGACGATTGTCCTGCGGTGGGGGCCGTTGCGGCGTCTTGCCCGGCGTTGCCCATCAGGCCTCCGACTTGGCCCGGGCGGTTTTCGGCACCGGCGCCATTTCCACCCGCCGGTTCCTGGCCCGGCCGGCGGCATCGTCGTTGGAGGCTACCGGCTGCTGGGGGCCGAAGGCGGCGGCGAAGACGGCCTCGGAGGGCAGGCCCGCCTCGATCAGCGCCCGCGTCACCGTCAGCGCCCGCTGGGCCGACAGCTCCAGGTTGTCGGCAAACTGCCGGTTGCTGCCCAGCACCGGGCGGTCGTCGGTGAAGCCGCTCACCATCAGCATCTCTTCCCGGGCGCCCAGGTAGGCGGCCAGGGGCGCGGCCAGGCTCTTCAACAGCGTGCGGCCCTCGGGCTGCAACTGGTCCGAGTTGAGGGCGAAGAGCACGCTGCCGCTGATGCCGATGCGGCCGTCGGCAAAGGTCACCCGGCCCGAGGCCAGGGGGATGGCCAGGGCCTTTTCCAGGGCCTGGCGGCGTTGTTCTTCCACCTGCCGCTTCTTCACCTCGGCTTCCAGGCTGCTCACCAGGTCGAGCTGCACCCCCAGCACCCCCACCAGGATGATGACGAAGGCCCCCAAGAGACCCGCCATGAGGTCGCCGAAGACTGCCCAGACGGGCGAGGTGTGCTCGATGGTCTCGCTGTGGTCCATGGTCAAAGCTTGTGCTTTCAGGCGGCTGCGGCTAGGGCAGGTACCTGTCCGGATATCTGTTGCAGGTCATCCACCATGCGCTTTTGCGAGAGGATGCTGAGGTCGATGATTTCCCGCGCCTGGGCCACGTAGTAGGCGAGCTGGTCGTCGCTGCGGGCGAGCGTCTTGCCCAGGGCGCCTTCGATGCGTTCCAGGGCCGCCATGAGCTGGGTATTGCTGTCGCTGAAGCGTTCCACCGCCACGCCGAAGGCCTCGCCCAGGCTGGCCACCTCGGCAGCGCTGCCGGTGACCTGGGCGGCCACCGTGTCCAGACGGGCGGATTCGGCTTCCAGCCGCTCTTCCAGCCGGCCGCCGGCCCGCTCCAGCAGGGTGGCGGCAGAAGCCACCAGGGCGTCGATGGCGCCGCGCTGCTCGGTGGAGGCGTGGTTGATGGCGTCCAGCAGGGCGCCCAGGGTTTCCATGATGCGGCTGCGCTCTTCCAGCAGGCTGTTGTCGCGGGCGATGCTCGCCGAAAGCTCCTGGCGCAGCTGGCCGATCACCTCGGCGGCGGCCTTGGGGGCTTCTGCCGCCGTCTGCATCAGGCGGGAGACTTCGTCGATGGTACCGGCGGCCTGGGCCCGGGTGTCGGCGCCGATGGCGGCGGCGGTCTCCCGCAGGGTGCGGCAGATGGCCTCCTGCTGGGCCAGCGTCTCGGCCCCGGCGGCCTGCCATTCGTGGCGCAGGCCGGCGGCCATGGCTTCCAGGGCCGTGGCCAGGGCGCGCTGGCGTTCCTGGTCGCTTGCGGCCAGCGTGTCCCGCAGGGTGGCGTGGGCTTCGCCCACGGTGGCCAGCAGGGCGGCCGAGCGCTGCTCGAAAGTCTGGGCAAATTCGCCCAAGGCCGCTTGCAGCTGGGCGGCCACGCGCTCGCTCGTACCCTCGTGCTTGACCAGGGCCTGCTGCCAGGTGTCGGCCACGGTGGCGGCGGTGGCGCCGAAGCGCTCGGCCAGGGCAGCGAACTGACGCTCGGCGGTGGCCGCCAGCGTGGCGTGGAGGGTGGCGGTTTCCTTGGCCAGGGCCTCGGTGGTGGCCGTTAGATCAGCCTGGCGGGCCGTCTGGGCGGCTTCCACCCCGGCCAGCAGGGCGGCGGTGCGCTGCTCGAAGGTGGCGGTGTAGGTGGCCAGCGCGGTTTCCAGCTGGCCGGTGAGGCGCTCGCCGTTTTCGGCGTGGCTGGCCAGGGCGGTCTGCCAACCCTGGGCCACGGTGGCGGCGGTGGCTTCGAAGCGCTGGCTCACGCCGTCCAGCTGGGCCTGCACCTGGGCCGCCACGCCGGCATGGAGCGCCGCCGTCTCGCGGGCGATGCCGGCCATGGTGGCTTCCACCACCGGCTGGATGGTCTGGGCGGCGAGGCGGGCGCTTTCGCTGAGGCTGCCCTGCAGCGACTGGCCCACGGCGGCGGCCAGGTCGCCATAGGCGCCCCGGGCATCGGCGTAGAAGCCTTCCTGCCCGGCCACCAGGCGCTCGCCGAGGGCGCGGTGGTGGGCTTCCATCTGCGCCATCATGGCCTGCAACTGCTCCACTACCGCCGGCAGCGCCTGGGCCTGGCCTTGCAGGGCCTTGAAGGTTTCCTGCCGCTGGTGGGTGAGGGAAAAGCCGCGCAGGGTGGTGGCGATGCGGGTGTCCAGCAACTGGCCGGCCAGAAGGCGCTCCCGCCGGCAGAGGGCGGAAATCAGCCCCAGCATGGCCGAGGCGGCCACGCCGGCGACGGAGGTGCCGAAAGCCAGCCCCAGGCCCTTGACCGGGGCGGCCAGCGCGGCGCGGATGGTGTGCAGGTCGGTGGTGCTTTCCAGGGCCAGGACGGCGCCGTTCAAGGTGACGACCATGCCGAGGAAGGTGCCCAGCATGCCCAGCAGCACGAGCAGCCCCACCAGATAGGGCGTCACCGCCGGGCCGGGCAGGCCGACCCGTTCGCCCTCCACCCGCAGGCGCACAGCGTTTTGCAGCGAAGGGTGGATGCGGTCCAGCCACGGGGCCAGGTCCGGCAGTTCGGCCGGCAGTTCACCCAGCGCCCGGGTGAGCGAGGTGGTGGCCTGGTCGAAACGACGCAGTTCCCCGGCGCCGACCACATACACGGCGGCGATGAGGGCCGTCATGGCGAGCGCCAGGGGGCTGGCGCCCACGTAACCGGCGCCTACCCAGGTTACCGCCGCCAGGCCCGCGAAAAAGGCCATCCAACAGAGTTTTTTGTTCATTGCTGCGTCACTTCCACATGTCCAAGGGCCTCGATCAACCCGGCAACGGGTTCAAGGCGCAAATCCAGTTCGGCCAGCAGCACCGCCCGCATCTCTTGGCAAAAGGCGGTGAGCCAGCCCCCCGGTTGCAGCCAGCGCTGCACGTCATCCGCCGCGCCGTCCAGGGCCGCCTCATGCGCCGCGTGCAGTTGCGCGAAGCGCCTGGCCAGCAGCAGGGGTACCGTCGCCAGCAGGGAGCGCTCGCGGGCGCCCAGGGCCTGCTCCAAAACCGCATCCAGATCGGCCAGTTGCTTGAGGGCAAGGGAGCTGCCCGCCAGGGCCGCCCGCGCATTGGCGCGCAGGGGGGCGATGCTGCTGCCCATGTCCCGCTGGTGGGCGAGGATATAGCGGTGATAGGGGTCGAAATCCGCCGCACTTTCGGCGGTGGCGTCCGGCGCCGGGGAGGGCAATTTTACCCGGCTCGGACCCGGATTGAGCACCCCGTCATTGACGATGGATTCCGCCAGAAAATGGCGTACCCGGGCAAAATCCGCCCGCAAAGTCGCCAATCCGGCCGCCGGCGCTGCACCGCGCACCGCGCCGCCACCGGCGAGGGCGCCGGAGAGCACGCCAGAGAGGGCGATGGAATCCGTAAAGTCCAGCCACTGCCCCAGGCGCTCCGCCACGGAAGGCCGTCCTTCGGCAACCTCCGCCACCGCCAGATCGGCGAGTACGCGCACGAGCCGGGAACTGGTGAAACTCGATAGCGGCAATGCCTGCGCCATACAAAATCCGACTTCCGACTGCTTCAAAGGGGGGGTAGGGTACTACAGAGTGCGGGGGGAGGGCAGGGGGGGCAGGCGGGGGGAGGGATCGGTGGCCGAGACCAAACCTCGCGGCGGCCGGTGCGGCACGCCGCCGCCCGATCCGGCCCGCCGGTTCAGGCGCGCAGCAGCGCCTTCACGAGGCGTTCCGAAAGCTGGTCTTCGGTGAATTGGGGCTCGTTGGGCGGGTACAGCGAATTCTCCTCGATCGTGAAACCGTGCTCCAGGGCGAGGGCACGCAGTTCCTTGATCTTTTGGCAGGCCTTGAGGGCGGCGCCGACGGTGGGGTCGGCCTTGGCCTTGTCAGCGAAGGCCTTGATGGGGGCGACGGACATGGGTTGCTCCTGTGGGGGTGAAAGAAATCGGGGAGGGGAGTCAGGCCGGAAAATCGATGATGCCGGCCTCGCCACTGCCATCGTCGATGGCGGCGCGGGCCAGTTGGCCATCCGGGTGGTAGGCGTACTCATGGCGCGATTCCACCTCGCCGTAGACCACCTTTTCGCACACCACCAGCCGCTCGGCCGCGTCGTAGGTGCCGCGAAAGAACGTGTTGCGGTTGTGCATGTCTGCGGGGGAGAGTTCACCGACCAGCCGCAACGGCAGCTTGGTCCCGCTATAGCTGGTGAAATAGCGGATCGACTCGGTGGTGGCGCCCATGGAAGACTCCTGTCGGGTTCATGACAAAAACCCCGCCAAAACCGGGGTTGGCATGATGGATAGCAATTTCGGGGCCAGGGTATTGGCGCTATTAGGGACGTTTTGTGGTGCTCAAAGCCGGGCAGGTGGCATTTCGGCCTGAGCGGTCGTACAACCCTCGCCAGCTAGATCAGCGACAGGTGTTCTGCGGTCAGCGGACCTTCAGGGCAGCGCAACCTCAAAGGCCAGCATTCGGTATCGGCGTCAGGCGGCACCCGACCCCCAGCGGTAGTACCACCCTCCAACCTTACAACGGCAGGTTCCTGAGCGGAGCAGCCTTACGGAGCGCTCAACCGCCGACAGGACGTCGGCCATGGCCGACCGACCTGGTTTGCCGAATGGGCGAAATATGCCGGTAAGCTGACATTGCAGAAACCCGATAAAATTCGAAGCCCAACAGTGCACCGATGGCGCAAACAAGCCATGCTCCATTCAACTTTGGATTCACCTGATGGATAGCAACGAGAAGAAGGAACTCAGCGAGTCTGACATCAAGGCCAAGTTCATCATGCCGGCCATCGTCCAGGCAGGTTGGGACGAGATGACGCAGATTCGTCGTGAGGTGACATTGACGCCGGGGCCGGTCGTCGTTCGCGGCAATCTATCCTCGCGCAACAAGAAAAAGAAGAAATTCGCCGACTATGTGCTCCAGAAGGAAAAGGGCGTGCCAGTAGCGGTGGTCGAAGCCAAGGAAAACAACTACACCATCAGCCATGGCTTGCAGCAGGCCCTGGGCTATGCCGACATCCTGGATGTGCCCTGTGCCTTCAGTTCCAACGGAGACGGCTTTGCCAGCCATAACAAGGCGGCTGCCGAAGGCGAAGACACTGAAACCGAATTCGGGCTCGATGCGTTTCCCTCGCCAGCGGAATTGTGGGCGCGCTACAAGCGTTTCAGAGGCATTACAGACGATCAGGAATCCCTCGTCATCGAACCCTATCACGACGATGGCAGCAACAAGGAGCCCCGCTATTACCAGGCTGAAGCCATCAACCGCGTCATTGAGAAAGTGGCCCAAGGCGAAAAACGCCTGCTACTGGTCATGGCCACCGGCACCGGCAAGACCTACACCACCTTCCAGATCATCTACCGTCTCTGGAAGGCCAAGAAGGCCAAGCGCATTCTTTTTCTGGTGGACCGCAACATTCTGGCGGACCAGACACTGGTTAACGACTTCAAGCCCTTCGGCTCGGTCATGACCAAGATTCGCAATCGCAAGATCGACCCTTCCTACGAGGTTTATTTGGGCCTGTATCAGGCACTTACCGGCCCCGATGAGGAGGACAAGATATTCAAGTCGGTCAAACGCGACTTTTTTGATCTGATTGTGATCGACGAGTGTCACCGTGGCAGCGCCAACGATGACTCCGCCTGGAAAGAAATCCTCGAATATTTTGACGGTGCCATCCAGCTGGGCATGACCGCCACGCCCAAGGAAACCAAATACGCCTCCAACATCACCTACTTTGGCGAACCGATCTACACCTATTCGCTAAAGCAAGGTATTCAGGACGGCTTCCTCGCACCCTACAAGGTTGTGCGTATCGATATCGACAAGGACATTCATGGCTGGACGCCCCCGCCCGGCATGAAAGACGATCTCGGCAACGAGATCGAGCAACGCGAATACAACCAGATCGACATGGACCGCATCCTGGTGCTCAATCAGCGCACCAAACTCGTCGCCGAGCGCGTCATGAAGCTGCTCAACGCCACCGACCCGTTCCAGAAGACCATCATCTTCTGTGAGGACATCGACCACGCCGAGCGCATGCGCAAGGCCATCGTCAATGCTTCCGGTCAGCTGGCAAAAGCCAATAGCAAGTACGTGATGCGCATCACCGGCGACAGCATCGAGGGCAAGGCCGAACTGGACAACTTCATCGATCCGGAGAGCAGATACCCTGTCATCGCCACCACCTCGGAATTGCTGACCACCGGCGTCGATGCCAAGACCTGCAAGCTCATCGTGCTGGATAAAACCATCAACTCGATGACCACCTTCAAGCAGATCGTCGGCCGTGGCACGCGCATCGAAGAATCGCAGAACAAATACTTCTTCACCATCATGGATTTCAAGAAGGCCACCGAGCTCTTCAAGGACCCGGATTTCGATGGTGAGCCGGTCGTCATCTACGAACCCGAGGATGACGACGACCCCGTTCCCCCCGATCCCGAAGGTGACGGTGAAGAGGGCGAAGCGGGGGGTGAAGAAGGCGAAATCATCAAGAAATATCACGTCGGCGGCGTTACGGTTCACATCGTTGCCGAGCGTGTCGAGGTCTATGGCGAAGATGGCAAGATGGTCACCGAAAGCTACCGCGACTACAGCCGCAAGAACATCCGCCAGGAATTCGGCTCGCTGGACGATTTCCTGCTGAAATGGAACGGCAGCAAGAAGAAGGCGGCCATCATCGAGGCGCTCGCGGAGTACGGCATCGAACTGCCCAAGCTCGCCAGGGAGGTCGGCAAGGACTACGGCGATTTCGACCTCATCTGTCATATCGCCTTTGACCAGCCGCCCCTCACCCGTGCCGAACGTGCCAACAACGTCAAGAAGCGCAACTACTTCACCCAATACGGCGACAAGGCACGCGCCGTGCTCGAAGCCCTGCTCGACAAATACGCCGACGAAGGCATTGTCAGCATCGAGAACAACAACGTCCTCAAGCTTGATCCCTTCAAGCAACTGGGTACGCCTGTGGAAATCATCAACGGCGTATTCGGCGGCAAGGCCCAATACGAAGCAGCCTTGCAGGCCCTTGAAACCGAACTCTTCAAACAAGCAAGTTAAGTAGTCAGAAAGCACCATGAGCAACGTCAGCGGCATCATCAAATCCATCCAGGACATCATGCGCAAGGATGTCGGCGTCGACGGCGACGCCCAGCGCATCAGCCAGTTGGTCTGGATGTTCTTCCTCAAGATTTACGATGATCGCGAAGCCGAAATCGAACTACTCGAAGACCACTACAAGTCGCCGCTGCCCGAGCATCTGCGCTGGCGCAACTGGGCAGCGGACCCCGAAGGCATGACCGGCGACGAGCTGGGCGACTTCGTGAACCTCCAGCTCTTTCCCATGCTGAAGAACAAGCTCGCCGTCAGCGGCCCCACCGGCGAGCGCGCCAAGGTCATCCGCAACGTCTTCGAGGATGCCTACAACTACATGAAGTCCGGCACCCTCATGCGGCAGGTCATCAACAAGATCTGCGAGATCAATTTCAACAACACGCAAGACCGCCACACCTTCGGCAGCATCTACGAGCAAATACTCAAAGACCTGCAAAGCGCCGGCAACGCGGGTGAGTTCTACACCCCCCGCGCCGTCACCAAGTTCATCGTCGACCGGGTCGATCCCAAGCTCGCCGAAAGCGTGCTCGACCCGGCCTGCGGCACCGGCGGCTTTCTCGCCTGCGCCATAGACCACAAGCGCAACCGGTATGTAAAGAACGCGGCGGATGAAGCCGTCCTCGTCGCCAGCATCCACGGCGTCGAGAAGAAAGCCCTGCCGCACATGCTGTGCACCACCAACATGATCCTGCACGGCATCGACACCCCGACGCAGATCGAGCACGACAACATGCTCAGCCGCCGCGCCTACACCGACTACGGCGAGGCCGACCGCGTCAACGTCATCATCACCAATCCGCCCTTTGGCGGCATGGAAGAAGACGGCGTCGAAAACCAGTTCCCCGCGACCCTACGCACCCGTGAAACCGCCGATCTGTTCATGGCGCTGGTCGTCCGCCTGCTCAAAAGCCACGGCCGCGCCGCCGTGGTCCTGCCCGACGGCTTCCTGTTCGGCGAAGGCATGAAGACCCGCCTCAAGCAGACGCTGCTTGAGCAATGCCATCTGCACACCATCGTACGCCTGCCCAATGGCGTGTTCAGCCCCTACACCGGCATCAAGACCAACATCCTCTTCTTCACCAAGAAGCCGGAGGGCGAATGGCCGGCAACCAAGGAAGTCTGGTTCTACGAGCACCCCTACCCCGAGGGCGTCACCAGCTACAACAAGACCCGCCCCATGCAGTTCGAGGAATTCGCCACCGAATGTACCTGGTGGGGCGACGAAGCCGACGGCTTCGCGGCCCGCGTCGAAACCCCGCAGGCCTGGAAAGTCAGCCGCGACGACATTGCCGCCCGCAACTACAACCTCGACATCAAGAACCCGCACGTCGGCGAGCAGATCAGCCACGACCCGGAAGAACTCCTGCAGCAGTATCAGGCGCAGCAGCAGGACATCCAGTCGCTACGCAACCAGCTCAAGGGCATCCTCGCCGCCGCGCTGGAGCGCGGCGCATGAGCCGGCTTAAAAATATCGCCATGGTCGAAGCCTACTGGCAGATCGGTCGCCGCATCGCCGAGCAAATTCGCTACGCACTGCGTAGCAATTTGACCTGGACTCACCTCCGCCAGCTTATGCGCATGGAAAACCTCGACGCCCGCAACTGGTACATGAACGGAGCCAGCCAGCAAAGCTGGAGTGCCAGCGCCCTGCTCGAAAACCAGCGTGAGGGTCAGGCATGAACGCCGTGTCGCCCGTGGAAACCCTGGTCACGGATCACCTCGATCTTTGGACCGCCGCCCTTAAACGCAAATCCGCCGCCGGCCGGGGCTCGTCCAGCAAGGTCCAGTTGTACGGCATCAAGAAGCTGCGCGAGCTGATTCTGGAACTGGCCGTACACGGCCTGCTGGTGCCACAGGACCCCAACGACGAACCCGCCAGCGAACTGCTCATGAGGATCGCCGCCGAGAAGGCGAAGTTGGTGAAGGAAGGGAAGATCAAGAAAGATAAGCCGCTCCCATCCATTACCGCGGACGAAAAGACTTTCAAATTGCCTGAAGGCTGGCAATGGGCAAAGCTGGGCATGCTCATGGAGATGTTCAACGGCCGAGCCTTCAGTCAGACGGAATGGTCCTCCGACGGTTTGCCGATCATTCGAATTCAGAACCTGAATGACAAGAACGCCCCGTTCAACTACTTCAACGGTGACGTATCCGAAAACAACTACGTTGAACCAGGAACCTTTCTCATCAGCTGGTCAGGTACACCTGGAACTTCGTTCGGCGCATTTGTCTGGAGCGGCGCACCCGGCGTGCTGAATCAGCACATTAACAAGTGCATAATTTTCGGCGATGAGATCAACAAGCAGTACCTGCAACTTGCAGTGAATGGCTGCATGGATCACTTGATTGAGAGCGCACAAGGTGGCGTTGGTCTCAAACATGTGACGAAAGGTACGCTGAATAACTGTGTATTTGCCATTCCTCCACTCGCCGAACAACACCGCATCGTCGTCAAAGTCGACGAACTGATGGCGCTGTGCGACCAGCTTGAGCAAGAAACCGAGGCCAGCCTCGGCGCCCATCAAACGCTGGTGGAAACCTTGTTGAGCGCGCTGACAAGCGCCGCCGATCACGCGCAATTCGCCAGCGCCTGGCAGCGCATCGCCGGTCACTTCGACACGCTGTTCACCACCGAAGAGAGCATCGACCAACTCAAGCAAACCATCCTGCAACTGGCAGTGATGGGCAAACTCGTCCCGCAAGATCCGAACGACGAATCCGCTAACGAACTACTCAAGAAGATCGCCGCCGAGAAAGCGAAGCTGGTGAAGGAAGGCAAGATCAAGAAGGAGAGGCTTCTGCCACCAGTTGGAGATGCTGAAGCGCCATATAGACTTCCACAAGGTTGGGCGTGGATCAGATTGGGACAGTGTGGGATATGTTCAACGGGCAAGACGCCAAGCACCAACGAACCGAAATACTATGGTGGAGACATTCCATTTATCGGGCCTGGGCAAATATCAATTGACGGAGAGTTGTCTGAACCCGAGAAGTTTGTTTCTGAGGCTGGGTTAGAAGAGAGCACCGAAGCGCAGCCCAATGACATTTTTATGGTTTGTATTGGTGGGTCAATCGGAAAATCAGCCATCGCAGACAAGCAACTGGCGTTCAATCAACAAATAAACGCGATACGCCCAATTCAGATATTTTCTAAGTACCTCTATGTAGCAGTTTCCTCGAAATATTTCACCGACGGAGTGATTGCAAACGCGACTGGCTCTGCCACACCAATTATCAATCGATCCAAATGGGAGGAGCTTCCGGTCCCGATTTGCTCGATCCAAGAGCAAATTCGTATCGTCGCCAAAGTCGACGAACTGATGGCGCTCTGCGACCAGCTCAAGTCCCGCCTCAGCGACGCCCAAACCACCCAGCTTCACCTTGCCGACGCTCTTGTCGAGCAGGCCATCGGCTGAGTCACAGAAGATGACGCCAGCGCTGCACAAAATCTGGTGCGACGAAGACGAGCATTACCGTTACGAGCACTTTGCCGATTTCAACGAGTGGCTGGATAGCGAGGAAGGGCAGGATGTCCGGCTTGAATATGGCGTTGACGCCTTGCCCCAGCCCAGCAAGGCGCTGTTCTCGGGGGATAGGAAGAGCTACGACGAAGCGTTTCAGGCGTTTCGCAAAGCCTGTCGTCACGAGGCGCTGGGCGAATTCTGGTTTCAGGAGCAGCTTGGCGATGATCATTGGTTCCAGCGCAATGTGGACCACTTCATCCAGCTAGTCGATCTCATCGCTGCCGGAGCGGTGGTGCCGTTTGTCGGGGCGGGCATCTCGGCATCGGCGGGGTTCTCAAGCTGGAAGGAGCATCTGCGCCACCAGGGCAAAACGGCGCATATCGCTGCGGAACGCATCGAAGAACTGTTGGCTAGCGGCGCCTACGAAACGGTGCTGGAAGAGATCGAGGCTGTTCGAGGCCGCGAGGTGTTCATCAACGAAATTCGCGATGAGTTCTCCCGCAACCCCACGATCCCCGATGTGGTCTGGCGCATCTCCGAGTTGTTCACGGATACAGTGATCACGACCAATTATGATCGCCTGCTGGAGCAGTCGTTTGAGACTGGCGAGCCCGGCAGGGTTCAGGTGATCAATGGCCTGAATGCGCTGGAGCAGCCAGATCCGAAGAAGATTACGGTCATCAAGCTGCACGGGGATATTCGCGAGCCGAAACGCTGCATCCTCAGCAAGAACCAGTACGACGAGGCCTACGGCAACGGCAGCCTGAATCTGCACAAACCCATACCCAAGCTGCTCGCCTACCATTACAAAAACAGCAGTCTGCTCTTTCTGGGCTGCAGCCTGAGCAATGACCGAACGGTTCAGGTATTCAAGAAAATCAGGGAGGGCATGGGCGAAGAGGCGGAGACCAAACAGCACTTCTCCATCGAGCAAGCCCCAGAGACCCTGGAAGGGATCGCCCAGCGCAACGCGGAACTGGCCAAGCTGGGTATCACCCCGATCTGGTTCGAAAAAGAGCGGTATGAGCTCGTCGAAAGCCTACTCAGCCTGGCCAAGAACGAGCTGCGGCACCGGGGGGTCGCGCCTGAACCGTTACCGGAGGATGAACCGCCCATCAAATTGGCGATGGACCTGAGCCATTTTCTTGGCGACTTCATCGACCTGATGCCCTTGCTGCACTGGCTGCACCGGGCTGTTCCGCAGTCCGCAACAGGTCAATATCTTTCAGCCATGCAGCGCGTGTTTCATGCGCATTCGTTTGCGACGCGGCAGACCGACGAGAATCTGAGGATGGCACTGGATAATCTGCTTCGCGTGTTATCAAGTTCGCCGGAGTTTGATGGCTATGCCCATGGAAAGCTGTCAGAGGCCTTCAGCTGCCTGCAGCAATATCTGAAGTCGATTGGCGAACGGAATTATCTTGACGATGATTTTGAGTGGAACATCCACGAACTGTTGTCCACTCCTGTGTTGCAGCTTGAGCCGCTGCTGGCGCACAAAGCTGGCGGAAGCTTCGATTACCACGCCATTCGTTTGATTTCCGCCCTGTTGCAGCACGGGAAGCGGCAGCATGGATCGAAAGAGTCATTTTGTGAGTTGCCGGGCGCGGTAAACCATGAGTTTGGTGATTACATTGCCTTGTCACTCGCTGCGAATCTGGGCCTCACGGTTCCTGATCGCCTTGATCAAATCTACACGGGGGACATTCAGAGCTTGTGCGAAGACGCCTGGGATAACCTGGATAAGCCAATCGACCTCGGGTTTGTCGAGCGTGTGAAATTGATGGTTACTTCGATTTTTACATAGTGGCGAGCGACGATCGCCGTTTGGGATCGATGTCATGTTTATGTCTGGATTCGATTCCATATTCGACGTTGGCGAATCTAATCGCAGCCGGCAGCCAAGGCCGAGCTGTTGCCCTACGCGTAGATTGCCGCCCCACGTAACGAAAATCCGGCCACCTTCAGGGTGGCCGTGACGGAAGCTTGGCCACCGAGGAGGTGGCTAGGTATCCAACGCGCGTGTTATTTGGGGCCTGTCCCCCCACGCCCTCACCGCTCCCCGAACTCCAGCGGAGGCGACAGGAATTCGCGCAGCCCCTCAACAACCTCGGAAAGCGGGAGTTCGCCCAAGGCGTTCTTTTTCAGAAACGCCCGCCATTGGGTCTGTTTCTGACTATCTCGGGCGAACTCGTCGCTCAGACCGAACGGGGTGCCGATGGGCAGCGGCGTTCCGCGGCGTTCGAAGGTCGCATGGATGGCCCGGCGGAGCAATTCGCCGTCGAACTCGCCGTTGCGTGACAAGACCCAGAGGTCGAAGTAATCCTTCATGCGGCTGTTCGCGATGCCGAGAGACACGATCGCCTCCAACTTCTCTGCGACAACCGTATAGCGGGGGTATGCGCGCAGCTTCGGGGCGGGCATTTCGGGCAGCATGACCGGGTAGTCGACGGCCTCGGGGCCGGGGGTGACCGCGTCGCCGAAGCCGACGTCGACCTGTACGGGGCATCGGGCGCCATCCAGGAGGCCGACTAGGGTGACCCGAACACCGGCGTAGTTGGCTTCCTTGCGGCTTTCTGCGGCCTGGACCGAGTTGGCTTGGAAGCGTATGCCGTCTTCCAGGTCGATGGCGCAGATATCCTTGAACGTTGCCGCGACGTGGGGTATCTCGGCGGAGCCAAAACCCAGCAGATCGGCATCGCGGGTTGGGCGGTGGGGAATGTCGAACCACAGGTCGAATAGCAGGGCGCCCTTGAGCAGGAATTGGTCGGCATGGGCGGAAATGCTCAATCGGTAGAGCAGGCGCTCCAGGGCGTAGCGGGTCAGGACCAGGTTGAATTCCTGCTTGCCGGTGCGGGCCTTTTCGAGCAAGCGAGCACGGACGGAGGCGGGGGTATTTCGCGCGCTCACGTCAGGCTTTCCAGGTAGGGGCGCATGACGTTGGCCACGCGGCATAGCTTGGCGTAGCGCCACAGTTCGTCCATGCCGACGCGCCTTGCTTTCCAGGCTTCGCGCAGGGCTTCCAGGGCGACGTCGAGGCCGATTTTGTTGCGGTATCTGAAGCAGTCGGCCACCGTCCGCCCGATATTGGTGATGCGCACGGAGACGCCGTCGATCAGGTGCTCGCCGACGCCTTCGGAGAGGAGAGGGTCAGAGAAGCGGACAATGCGCAGGGGTGGATAGTCTGCCCTGGGGGCGCGGGCTTTGTTGGGGATGGCAAGCCAGACCTCGAAGGGGGCTTGGGTGGTGAGACCGTGGAAGCGCAGGGCGGAAAGGAGGCATGCGATGCCTTGTGGGTGTTTGCGGGCGACTTCGGCCAGTGAAGCGTGTTCGGAAACCGCCCGGTCCGGCAGGGCGTAGAGCCCCCGGCCGATGCGGACGAGGGCGCCCTGGCGTACGAGCCGCGTGAGGCCGACGCGGGGCAGGCCCAGGGGCTCAAGATCGCGAGGCCGGATGAGACCGCGTTGGCGGGTGAGGTCGAGGATGGTTTCGGGGCTTGCATCCATGGGCGCAGGATGTTCCGTTACGGCGGTAGTTGTCAACATTAACCGACATAACGGAACAATCCTGCGCCTTGGAGTGTGGCGCCTAGCTCACTCAAACCTCCCCAACTCCATCACCTTGCCCCAGGCCGCGGCGAAGTCGCGGGCGAACTTTGCCTTGGCGTCGTCCTGGGCGTAGACCTCGGCCAGGGCGCGGAGCTGGGAGTTGGAGCCGAAGATGAGGTCTACCCGGGTGGCGGGCCATTTGACCTGGCCGCTCTGGCGGTCGCGGCCTTCGAAGAGGTCGGCGGCGGGGGAGGTGGGTTGCCACGCCGTGCCCATGTCCAGCAGGTGGGTGAAGAAGTCGTTGGTCAGCACCTGGGGCCGCCGGGTGAAGACGCCATGGGGCGCGTTGCCGGTGTTGGCACCGAGGACGCGCAGGCCGCCGACGAGGACGGTCATCTCCGGCGCGCTCAGGGTGAGGAGCTGGGCCTTGTCGATGAGCAGTTCTTCGGCGCTGACGCGGTAGGCCTTCTTGGCGTAGTTGCGGAAGCCGTCGGCCTGGGGTTCGAGTACGGCGAAGGATTCGACGTCGGTCTGGGCCTGGCTGGCGTCGGTGCGGCCGGGGGTGAAGGGGATGTCGACGGGCGTGCCGGCGGCCCGGGCGGCGGCTTCGACGGCGGCGTTGCCGGCCAGGACGATGAGGTCGGCGAGGCTCACCCGCTTGCCGTCGCTCTGGGCGGCGTTGAAGCCTTCGCGGATGCCTTCCAGCGTGGCCAGCACCTTGGCGAGGCGTGCGGGGTCGTTGGCTTCCCAATCCTTTTGCGGGGCGAGGCGGATGCGGGCGCCGTCGGCGCCGCCCCGCATGTCGGAGCCGCGGTAGGTGGCGGCGGAGGCCCAGGCGGTGGCGACCAGTTCGCCGATGCCGAGGCCGGATTCGAGCACCTGGGTTTTCAGCGCGGCGATGTCGGCGGCGCCGATCAGCGGGTGGTTAACGGCGGGGACGGGGTCTTGCCAGATGAGGTCTTCGGCCGGCACCTCGGGGCCCAGGTAGCGGGCCTTGGGCCCCATGTCGCGGTGGGTGAGCTTGAACCAGGCGCGGGCGAAGGCATCGGCAAAGGCAGCCGGGTCCTGGTGGAAGCGGCGGGCGATGGGCTCGTAGATGGGGTCGAAGCGCAGGCTCAGGTCGGCCGTGGTCATCATCGGCGGGTGCTTCTTGGCGGGGTCGTGGGCGTCCGGGATCAGGTGCTCGGGCTTGACGTTCTTGGCCACCCACTGGTGGGCGCCGGCGGGGCTCTTGGTCAGTTCCCACTCGTAGCCAAAGAGGGTGTCGAAGTAGCCGTTGTCCCACTGGGTGGGGTTGGGCTTCCAGGCGCCTTCGATGCCGCTGGTGGTGGTGTCGCCGCCCTTGCCGCTGCCGTGGGCGTTGAGCCAGCCCAGGCCCTGGGCTTCGATGGGGGCGCCTTCCGGCTCGGGGCCGACCAGCTTGGGGTCGCCGGCGCCGTGGGCCTTGCCGAAGGTGTGGCCGCCGGCGACGAGGGCGACGGTTTCTTCATCGTTCATGGCCATGCGGGCGAAGGTTTCGCGCACGTCGCGGCCGGAGGCAACGGGGTCCGGGTTGCCGTTGGGGCCTTCCGGGTTCACGTAGATGAGGCCCATCTGCACGGCGGCGAGGGGCGCTTCCAGCTGGCGCTCGCCGCTGTAGCGGGCGTCGCCCAGCCAGGTGGCTTCCTTGCCCCAGTAGATGTCTTCTTCCGGCTGAAAGATGTCGGCGCGGCCGCCGCCGAAGCCGAAGGTCTTGAAGCCCATGGATTCGAGCGCCACGTTGCCGGCCAGGATGTAGAGGTCGGCCCAGGAGATCTTGTTGCCGTACTTTTGCTTGATGGGCCAGAGCAGGCGCCGGGCCTTGTCCAGGTTGCCGTTGTCCGGCCAGCTGTTCACCGGGGCGAAGCGCTGGTTGCCGGTGCCGCCGCCGCCCCGGCCGTCGGCGGTGCGGTAGGTGCCCGCGCTGTGCCAGGCCATGCGGATGAAGAGGCCGCCGTAATGGCCCCAGTCGGCGGGCCACCAGGGCTGGGAATCGGTCATCAGGGCGGTGAGGTCGGCCTTGAGGGCGGCGTAGTCCAGCTTCTTGAATTCGGCGGCGTAGTCGAAATCGCCACCCAGCGGGTTGGAGGCCGGGGCGTGCTGGTGCAGGATGTTGAGGTTCAGCTGCTTGGGCCACCAGTCCCGGTTGGATTGCACGCCCTGGGTCGCACGGTTGCCGTGCATGCCCGCAAAGGGGCACTTGCTTTCGTCGCTCATGAGTCTCTCCTCGTAGAAGCGCGTCTTGGGTCTATTCAGGCTAGGGGCTTGGCTGCGTGTCGTCCAAGCGATTGCGGCTATGGGGGCGATAGGGGCGGACAATGGGAGACGAGCCGGGGGCGCTTGCCGGATGAGCGGAGGCGCTGGTTCCACGTGGAACCGGGCGATGGAAGCTCGCTCCAGGCGCCGAGCTTCCATCGCCGATATACCGGGTAGCGCAAAGGCTGCCGACGAGCGCGGCAGGCTACCCGTCTGGGCATCCAGGAGGAAGCCGAGCTGTTAGCGCCTTCAGGCTTCGGCTTTTTTCTTCGCTGCCGGCTTCTTGGCGGCGGGGGCCTTCTTCTCGAATTCGAAGCCGACTTTGCCGGCCTGCGCCACCAGATAGGCGGAAAACTTGCGGCGCGTGCGGTTGGAGACAAACTCCTTGAGCAGATCGGTCTTGCCGGTGGCGAGCAGCTTCTGCATCTGGGCCGGCTCGACGGGTTGCTGCAGGATGATCTTGCCGGAGCGGAAGTCGCAGGTCTTGGCCGGGCCCACAGCCTTTTCGCAAACATAGGCGGCACCGTGGTCGTACACCCCGGCGCTGCACTTGGGGCACTTGCCCAGGCATTCCTGGCCGGAAAAATCGACGGCCTCGGCTTCGCCCTCGTCGCTCGCGCGGTCCTGGCCGAAGTCGAATTCGGGCTCCATCTTGTCGTTGAGCTTGATGGCGGCGGCGAAGGCGCGGCCCATCTTGTTGCGGAAGCCGGTCAGCGGCCCGATCTGCTTCTCGGTGAGCAGGGCTTCGATCTCCGCCGGCTCGAACTGGCGGCCGGCGACGATTTTCCACAGGCCGTAGTCACAGTCGCTGCACTGGAACTTCTTGTAGGTTTCCCGGATGAGGCCGCCGCAGCGCGGGCAGGCCGCCGCGAGGATGCCGAAGTCGCCGGGGATGGTGTCGCTGTCGTAGGTCTTGGCGCGCTCGACTATGTGGCGGGTCATCTCGGCGATTTCCCGCATGAATTCCTCGCGGGTGAAGTCGCCTTTCTCGATGCGGCCCAGCTTCCATTCCCAGTCGCCGGTGAGTTCAGGCTGGGTGAGTTCGGTGACTCCCAGGCCGTTCAGAAGCGTCATCAGCGAAAAGGCCTTGGCGGTGGGAATCAGTTCCCGGCCTTCGCGGTGCATGTACTGCTCGCCGATCAGGTTTTCGATGATCTGGGCGCGGGTGGCCGGGGTGCCCAGGCCGCGGCCGGCCATGGCGGCCTTCAGTTCCTCGTCGTCCACCATCTTGCCGGCGCCCTCCATGGCGGAAAGCAGGGTGGCTTCCGAGTAGCGGGGGGGCGGCTTGGTGGTGTTGGGCTTTACCGTCACCGTGTCGGTGTGAACCTTTTCCCCGTTGTCCACCTTGACCAGATTGCCTTCATCGCCTTCCTGGCCCTCCTTGCCGTGCACGGCAAGCCAGCCGGGATGGACCAGCACCTTGCCCTCGGTCTTGAAGGGGTGGCCGGCGACGCGGGTGATGCGGGTGGTGACCAGGTACTCGGCGGCCGGGAAGAAGACGGAGAGGAAGCGCCGCACGACGAAGTCGTAGAGCTTCTGTTCCACCTCGTTGAGGTGCTTGGGCGCCTGGGGCGTGGGGATGATCGCGAAGTGGTCGCTTACTTTCGCGTTATTGAAGATGCGCTTGTTGGGGAGCACCCAGTTGCGGGCCAGGATCTGGTGAGCGAAGGGCGAGTACTTGGCGAGCAGCACTTCGTCGTGACCCTTGCCGACGCCTTCGCCGGTCAACATGGTGAGCGTGGCCTTCACCGTTCCCAGGTAATCCTCGGGAAGCGCCCGGGAGTCTGTCCGCGGGTAGGTGAGCACCTTGTGCTTTTCGTAAAGTGCCTGGGCGATGGAAAGCGTGGTCTTGGCGGAGAACCCGAAGCGAGCGTTCGCTTCGCGCTGAAGGCTCGTCAAATCGAAGAGGAGCGGCGAGAGGCGGGTTTCCGGCTTGGCTTCCTCGCTGACTTCGCCGGGCTTGCCCTCGGTGGCGGCGCGGATGGCTTCGGCCTTCGCTTCTTCCCACAGGCGGTCGGCGCGGGCGTGTTCGTCCTCGCTCTTGCCCTTGAAAGCCTCGTCGAACCACTTGCCGTTGTAGCTGCCGGCCTTGGCAGCGAATTCGGCCTCCACTTCCCAATAGTCGCGGGGCTTGAATTCGCGAATCTTCTTTTCCCGCTCGACGACGATGGCCAGCGTCGGCGTCTGCACGCGGCCGACGGTGGTCAGGTGGAAGCCGCCGGTCTTGGAATTGAAGGCGGTCATCGCCCGCGTGCCGTTGATGCCGACCAGCCAGTCGGATTCGGAACGGCAGACGGCGGCGTCGGCCAGCCCGCGCATCTCGTGGCCGCCCCGCAGCCGCGCGAAGCCGTCGCGGATGGCGGCCGGGGTCATGGATTGCAGCCACAGGCGCTGCACCGGCTTGCCGGCCTTGGCGTGCTGGGCAATGTAATTGAAGATCAGCTCGCCTTCCCGGCCCGCGTCACAGGCGTTGATGAGGCCGTCGACGTCCTTCCGCTTGATCAGCCGGGTGACCAGCTTCAAGCGCGATTCAGTCTTGTCGATGGGGGAGAGGGCGAAATGGGGCGGGATCACCGGCAGGTGGGCAAAGGACCACTTGCCCCGCTTGACCTCGAATTCTTCCGGACAGGCAAGCTCCAGCAGATGGCCGATGGCCGAGGTCAGCACGTGCGACTCGCTTTCGTAGTAGTCGTCTTGCTTGGTGAAGCCTCCGATGGCCTTGGCGATGTCGCCGGCGACGGAGGGCTTTTCCGCGATGATGAGTTTTTTGCCCATGGGTTTCCTGTTGAGTGCGGGGCATGATAAGTGCCGGAGAAGAAGCTTGGCAAGCCACGTCTCAGCCGGCTCGCCCCGCCGCCGCGCCGGCGCAAAGTCAGTTGGCGGGGGCCAGGTAGCCGGCGGCGAGGGCGCTGAAGGCGGCGACCTCATCCGCCTCCCAGCGGGCGTCGCGCTTCAGCTCGGCGGCCATCAGCCGGGCGGCGACGGGGGCGGCGGCGATGGCCGCGCGAGCGTCGAAGAGCAGGCTCCGGGTGCGGCGGGCGAGGACATCGTCCAGGGTGCGCGCCATTTCGGCGCGGCAGGCCCAGATCACCTCGGCGGCGGTGAGCGGCAGCCCGGCGACCAGCGGGTTGCCTAGGGTGGGGTCGTCGGCCGCCAGCGCGGCCACCGCCGGCGCGTCGCTGCCGTAGGGGGCGAGACGGCCGTGCCGTGCGGCGTCCTCGTCGTGCCCATGGATGGGCAGCTCCCGCGTCGGGCATTCCCGCGGCGGCAGGGCGGCGAGCGTGGCGGCGAGATCCACGGCGTCCTCGGCCATGTGGCGGTAAGTGGTCCACTTGCCGCCGGCCACCGTCATCAACCCGGAGCGGGGGTCGATGAGAATGCTGTGGTCGCGGGAGAGCGCCGCCGTGGCGCCCCCTTCGCCCGCCCGTACGAGGGGGCGGATGCCGGCGAAGGCGGAACGGATGTCGGCGTAGCCGGCGTCGCGGGTGAGGTAGCGATTGGCGGTGGCGAGGATGAAGTCGATCTCGGCGCGCGTGGCCACCGGTTCGACGCTCACCGGGGCGGGGGCGTCGGTGGTTCCCAGGATCACCCGGTGGTGCCAGGGGATGGCGAAAAGGACGCGGCCATCCTCGGTGCGCGGCACCATGATGGCGCTGTCGCCGGGCAGGAAATCCCGGTCGAGGACCAGGTGGCTGCCTTGGCTGGGTGCGATGACCGGCGCCGCGTCCGGCTGGTCGAGGCGGCGCAGGGCGTCGGCGAAGGGGCCGGTGGCGTTGATGAGGACGCGGGCGGCAAGCGCGATGTCACGCCCCGATTCGCGGTCGCGCACGACGGCGCCAGAGGCCCGCCCACCGCCGTCGTGGCTGAGGGCGATCACCGGACAGTGATTGACCAGGACGGCGCCCCGTTCCGCCGCCGTCATGGCCAGATGCACCGCGAGGCGGGCGTCGTCGAACTGCCCGTCGTAATAGCGGGTGCCACCCCGTAGGCCGGCGGTCTCGATGGTCGGAATCGCTGCGCGCACCTCGTCCACGGAGAGATGGCTGGAGGCGCCGAAGCCGTATTCCCCGGCAAGCAGGTCATAGACCTTGAGGCCGATGCCGTAGAAGGGCGACTCCCACCACTCGTAACTGGGGACCACGAAGGCGAGGTCATGGACGAGATGGGGGGCATTGCGGCGCAGGAGGCCGCGCTCCTTCAGGGCGTCCATCACCAGGGCGACGTTTCCCTGTTGCAGGTAGCGCACGCCGCCATGGACGAGCTTGGTCGAGCGGCTGGAGGTGCCCTTGGCGAAATCCTCCCCCTCGACCAGGAGGACCGAATAACCGCGGGCGGCGGCGTCCACGGCGATACCCAGGCCGGTGGCGCCACCGCCAACCACGAGAAAATCCCAGGTGCGGCGCTCTTCCAGGGCCGCCAGCATGGCTTCGCGCTTCATGGCGACTCCCAGCCGCGGGCGCGGGTGACGGCCTCGTTCCAGCGCTCCCGCCGGCTCGCGGCCTCGCCGGGCGAGATGTTCGGTTCGAAACGGCGATCCGCTTGCCAGTGGGTGGCGAGGCTTGCGAGGTCGGGCCAGAAACCGGTCGCCAGCCCGGCGAAATAGGCGGCGCCCAGGGCGGTGGTTTCGACGATGCGCGGGCGGACCACCGGCCGCTGCAAGAGGTCGGCCTGGATCTGGAGCAGCAGGTCATTGACCGCCGCCCCCCCGTCGACCCGCAGTTCCCTAAGGGCTGCGCCGGAATCGGCGGCGACCGCGTCGGCCAGGTCGGCCACCTGGAAGGCGATGGCCTCGAGGGTGGCGCGGGCGAGGTGGGCACCCGTCGTGCCGCGGGTGAGCCCCAGCAGGGTGCCGCGCGCCCCGGCATCCCAATGCGGCGCGCCGAGGCCCGCGAAAGCCGGCACGAAGACGACGCCGCCGCTGTCCGGCACGGAGGCGGCCAGGGCCTCGACCTCGTCGGAACGGCGGATGATCCCGAGGCCGTCGCGCAGCCACTGCACCGCGGCGCCGCCGACGAAGGCACTGCCTTCCAGGGCGTAGGCCAGGCGGCCTGCCTGACGCGAGGCTACGGTGGTGAGCAGCCCGTGGCGGGAGGCGGGGGCCTGCTCGCCAGTGTGGAGGAGGAGGAAGCAGCCGGTGCCGTAGGTGTTCTTGGCCAGCCCCGGGCTGAAGCAGGCCTGACCCGCCAGGGCGCCCTGCTGGTCGCCGACCAGGGCCGCCAGGGGCACGCCGGCCAGGGCGGGCAAGGCGGTGATCGGCGCGAGAACGCCGGCCGTATCGACGACTTCCGGCAGGAGCGCGGCCGGAATGGCGAAGCGCTCGAGAAGCTCGCCGTCCCAGACGCCCCGGTGCAGGTCGAAGAGCAGGGTGCGCGAAGCGTTGCTCGCGTCGGTGGCGTGGACGCGGCCGCCGGTGAGGCGGAAGGCCAGCCAGGAGTCGATGGTTCCGAAACACAGCTCGCCGGCGGCGGCCCGTTCCCGCGCGCCGGGAAGCTCGTCGAGGAGCCAGGCGAGTTTGGTCGCCGAGAAATACGGATCGGGGACCAGGCCGGTGCGCGCCGCGATCCAGGGGGCGAGTCCTGCATCCCGCAGGCGCTGGCAGGCCTGGGCCGTGCGCCGGTCCTGCCAGACGATGGCCGGAGCCAGCGGCCGGCCGCTGGCGCGCTCCCAGAGCACCGTCGTTTCCCGTTGATTGGCGATGCCCACCGCCGCCACGTCGGTCGCCGCCATCCCCGCGCGGGCCAGGGCTTCTTCTGCGACCGCCGCCTGGGTGGTCCAGATTTCCTCGGCGTCGTGCTCGACCCAAGCGGGCCGCGGAAAGTGCTGCGCGAATTCCCGTTGGGCGACGGCCAGGATGCGGCTCTCGGGGTCGAAGACGATGGCGCGGGAACTGGTGGTGCCCTGGTCGAGGGCGACAATGCAGAGCGGCTTGGGCATGGCGGGCTCCTGCGGCGTGGCGTTGCCGGGAGCATAGGCCGGCGGGTGGCAGGGGGCAATCCCCGGCGGTGGTCGGTTCAGCCGGCGAGGCGCTGGTAGAGGCCGCCCGGCAGGACGGCGATGCGACCAACGAGTTCGAGATCGAGAAGGGCGCCAAGCAGGCGGTCGGGCGCCAGACCGGTGCGCTCGGCCAGCTCGTCGAGGCCGCAGGGATCGTGGCCGAGGGCGGCGAGAAGCGGATCGTCCGCGGCGGGGGAAGCGGGATGCGGCGCACCGGCAGCGGCAAGGGAGGGGGCTGGGGCGCCCAGTTCCTCCAGGATGTCGGCGGCCGTTTCCACCAGCTTGGCGCCCTCGCGGATCAGGCGGTGGCAGCCGCGGGCGAGCGGAGAGTGGATGGACCCCGGAATGGCGAAGACCTCGCGCCCCTGCTCGGCGGCCAGTCGGGCGGTGATCAGGGAGCCGCTCTGCAGGGCGGCCTCGACCACCAGGACGCCGCGGGAAAGTCCCGAGATGAGCCGGTTGCGGCGGGGGAAATTGGCCGCCAGAGGCGGCGTTCCCAAGGGGAATTCGGAGACGACGACCCCCTGCTCGGCGATGGCCAGGGCGAGATCGCGATTGCGTGCCGGATAGACGCGGTCGATGCCGGTGCCGATCACCGCCACCGTGCTTCCCCCACCGGCCAGGGCACCGCGATGGGCGGCGGCGTCTATGCCGAGAGCGAGTCCGCTGATGACCGGCAGGCCGGCGGCCGCCAGGCTGCGGGCGAACTCCTCGGCGCTGCGGATGCCGCCGGCAGTCGCGTTGCGGCTGCCGACGATGGCGATCCCGCGCACCTGCAGGCACTTGGCGTCGCCGCGCAAATAGAGGAGGGTGGGCGGGTCGGCGATTTCGAGGAGGGCCGGCGGGTAGTCGGGATCGCCGAGGGTGACGATGTGGTGGCCGGGCTGGCCGGCCCAGGCGAGGGCCTGCTCGACGGGGGCGGCGACATCGGCTTCGAAGAGGCCGTCGCCGCGCTCCCCGACGACGGCGCGAACGGCCCCGCGGCCGGCGGCGAAAATTGCTTCGGGTAAACCGAAAGCGGCGAGGAGCTTACGCTGACTCTCGCCGCCCAGACCGGGAATCAGGGTCAGCCGCAGCCAGGCGGCCAGCCCCGATGGGTCGCTCACGGATTGCGCACGGCGTCGCCCACGATGACCGGCTTGCCGCTCTCCATCACCAGGGCGTAAGCGATACGTTCGAAAGTGCGGAAGACGAAAGCCAGCCCGTAGCGCTCGTCGGGCACCGGAGTGTCCACCCGGCGGCCATCGTCGTCGTAACCCTGGGAGACGCGCTTGCGGTGCAGGGCGATCACATGACCGATCTCCAGACCCTCACGGGTGCCCCGATTGATGGCGATTACCGAGAGCGGACCGGCTTCCTGGACACCCGCGTAGATGGAGAGAATCTTTCCTTCCAGCGGCTGCTCGGGGCGGTGGGGAACGTAGGAAGCCAAATTCGGCAGGGGGGCCGGAATGATGCGATCACCGCGACCGATTTCCTCCTTGGCCTGCAGAATCTGGATGACCGCCGGTTGCCCCGGCTGGATCAGTTTGGCATCGCCCAGGAAGAACGCCTCATGGCCGAGGATTTCCTTGGTGTCCGGATCGCGCAGAGGCTTGGCCGGACGGAAAATCTGCCAGTTGACCTGATCTACCCCAGGGATGGATGACACGAAAGCGGTGTCGCCATTGCCGACGAAGACGCGGTCTTCCTGGGTGGCGACGATGCGCGGGGCGGCGTCCAGACCGTCCGGTTCGACGATCAGCGGGCGGGAGATGAAGGGCTCGATGATGTGCGGCGGAATGCTTGGGATGGCTTGCCGCGTTTCTTCGGAATAGACGGTTGGCTGGACTTTCACCGGGCGCGCGACGCGCAGGCGGGGATTGCCGCCGGAGAGGTCGAGCACGACGATATCCCCCGGATAGATGCGGTGGGGGTTCTTGATCTCGGCCTTGTTCAGGCGCCAGATTTCCGGCCAGCGCCAGGGTTCCTGGAGAAACTTGCCGGAAATGCCCCAAAGGGTGTCGCCCTTGACCACCACATGACGGTCGGGGGGATTGTCCACCAGTTTGATCGCGTCGGCGGCGACAGCGCAGGCGGTCGTCACGGCCAGGATGAGCGCGGATATAATGCGTAGCATCGTCGGTACCCTCATTGCCGGCGGAACGGGCAGCCCGGATCGCTGTCTCAACGCGGGAGCCGTTCCGTATCTCGGAAGTGCTTTAGATTCTGCACATAATTACTTAAGCCGGCAAGCTTTTCTTGGTGTTTTACCATGGCGTTGTTACCCATTTTGCGTTACCCCGACCCGCGCTTGAAAAAATCCGCCCTTCCCATAGAGCGGATCGACGATTCCATTCGCCGTCTGGCGCGGGATATGGCGGAAACCATGTACGAGGCGCCGGGCATCGGGCTCGCCGCCACCCAGGTCGATGTGCATCGGCAATTGGTGGTCATCGACGTCTCGGAAACCAAGGATCAGCTCCTCGTTCTGATCAACCCGCGCATCGAGAGCGAGGACGGTCTGCAGGAGGGCGAGGAGGGCTGCCTCTCCGTTCCCGGCGTCTACGACCGGGTCGAACGGGCCGAGACCGTCAAGGTGCGCTATCTCGATCTCGAAGGGGTCGAGCAGACCCTGGTCGCGGAAGGCCTCCTGGCGGTCTGTATCCAGCACGAAATCGACCACCTGCGGGGCAAGGTCTTCGTCGATTACCTGTCGCAGCTCAAGCAGACCCGGATTCGCAGCAAGCTCGCCAAGCAGGCGCGCATTACCGCCTGACTTCCCCTTGCCCATGAAAGTCCTTTTTGCCGGTACGCCGGAATTCGCCGCCCGTGCGCTTGCCGCCATCGCCGCGGCCGGTCATGCCATTCCCCTGGTGCTCACCCAGCCCGACCGGCCCGCCGGCCGCGGCCTCGCCCTGACTCCCTCGCCGGTGAAACGTCTGGCCGTCGAACTGGGAATCCAGGTGGAGCAACCGCCCACCCTGCGCGACGACAGCGCCCAGGCGGTCATCGCCGCCACCGCGGCCGACGTCATGGTCGTCGCCGCCTACGGGCTCATCCTGCCGCCCGCCGTGCTGGCCTTGCCGCGCCTGGGCTGCCTCAACATCCATGCTTCGCTCCTGCCGCGCTGGCGGGGGGCGGCCCCCATCCAGCGCGCGATTTTGGCCGGGGACGGGGAAACCGGCGTTTGTATCATGCAGATGGAGGCGGGACTGGATACCGGCCCGGTGCTGCTGACCGGCGCGACGCCCATTGCGGCCGACGACGACGCCGGTCGCCTCCATGATCGTCTTGCAGCCCTGGGGGCCGAACTGATCGTCGATGCCCTGGCCCGGCTGCCCCTGCCGGCGGTGAGCCAGCCGGCGGACGGGGTGACCTATGCCGCCAAGATCGACAAGGCCGAGGCGGTGATCGACTGGCGCGAAGACGCGGCGGCTATCGATCGCCGTATTCGTGCTTTCAATCCCTTTCCCGGCGTGCAGGCGACACTTGCCGGTCTGCCCTGCAAGATCTGGCGAGCCAGGCCGGTGGAGGGTTCGGGCGCGCCTGGAAGCGTTCTCGCCGCGTCCCGGGATCGGCTGGTGGTGGCATGCGGTCGCGGCGCGCTGGCGATCGACGAAATCCAGAAGGCCGGCGGTCGCCGCTTGCCTGTCAGCCAATTCCTGGCCGGAAATCCTCTGCCTTCCTCAGCCTGAAGCCGGCCTCCCGGCGAGGCCCTCAGGTGGGCGGAGTCGCCGGACTTTCGGTGGCCAGCTTGCCCCGCGCCACCTCCCGCGACTCGACCTGATCGGGGGCGAAGGTGGCGACGCTTTCGCGAAAGAGCGCGCGGGCTCGCTCGCTGTTGTCGCCGCTGAAATTGCAGACGTAAATGTCGAGGGTGACTGCGGCGATTTCCGGCCAGGTGTGGAGGGCGAAGTGGGATTCCGCCAGAACCACCGTTCCCGTCACCCCCGCCGCGCGGCCCGCGTCGTCGCGGAACTGATGGAAGCAGCGCCCGACCACCACGAGACCCTGGCGGCGGCAGGCGGCGATGGCGAAATCCTCCAGGCCCGGCGCGTCCAGGAGCCGACCGGCCGGGCAGCGGCAGTCGAACAGGTCGGCGATGATGTGGAGTCCCTGCATGGGCTGCATTTTACGGCCTGGCGGCGACTGTGCGGGGTGTGCTGGCTGCGTCCGCTTGAAGCTCAGCGGGCGGGCAGGGGCGGCGAGGCGTTCCGCTCGCTTTCTCCGGCGGGCAGCAGTGCGGCGAGCAGGCGCGCCAAGCGGTGGCCCGCCGCCACCAGGCGCTCGCCGGCGAGCTGTCTGGCACGGCTGCGGTAATCGTCTTCGATCACTAGGGGAGATGTTTCGCCCGGCGGGTAGATCCCCGTAGCCAACTGCCGCGATTCCCTGATCCACTGCGTCGGCGATCCCATGGGCGGTGCCGGGTGGTCGGCCTCCAGGGCGGTCGCCGCGCGCTCCAGGCGCTGCCCGCGCAGCCAGGGGGGACCGGGAAGATCGTCCCACCAGGCGTGCAGGGACATGACCGACAGACGCGGATGACGGGGGTCGTGGACGCTGACGCGGTTGCCGCCTTCGTCGTCGCGCACGCCGGCGTGCAGCGGCTGATGGGCGTCGGCCACTAGATGGATCAGCCAGGGCAGCGCGTAGGCGCGCTCGCCGGGCGCACCGCGCGGGTCGGCGAGGAGACGGGAGAGGCGGTCGATCTGGCGGTCCAGTTCGCCGCCCAGGCGGCGACCGCGGGCGTCTTCATCGACGTAATGCCAGGCGCCGTGCCTCGCCATGTCCGGATAGCCGGACTGGCTGGGGGTAGCCGTTTCCCCGTCGTCGAAAAAGCGTGGATCGCGCCGGATGTCGTCGGGCCAGGTGGATGCTTCGACGAAAGCCGACTGACCAGGGTCGCCAGCCCGCGCCGTCCAGCGTCCGTGATCGGGATGGCGGGCGAGGAGGGCGGCCAGGCGGCTGCGGCTGTCGGGATCGAGCTGGCGCCACGCGATGGTCGCCACGAGACGGTGCCCGGCGGCGTTCCAGGCGACGGCCGGCGCCGGCAGGAGGACGGCTAGCCCAAGAAGAAGGGTGAGCGCGCCTCCCACCCGGCGCGGCGAAACAGGAGTGTCGCCGGGCGGGAGGCAGGTCGGGGCTGGCCGCGGTGGTGTGCAGCGCATGGATTCGTTTTTCCGTAGGCGTCGAATCGGCGGATTATCGCGGATCGCTGCCGCCCCCGGGGCGGCGGCGCTTTCCGCTTGTGGCGGGCCCGTCCCGGTGCCGGCTTCGCTCATCGCAGCGACCAGTGAAAGCGAAGCGCCACGCCGGGACGCAGTACTGGGGCGCTTTCGAGGATAATCCCCGCCCATGGCTTCCCCCCCACCTCGCCCGCGCATTGCAGCGCCGCCCCCCGATTCCCTCGCATACGCCCTCGCGGCGGCGGCCGGCTGGGTGGCCGGAGTGGAGGCCGGACGCAGTCTTGCGGAGGGGATGCCCGCCAGCATCGCGAGCGTGGCGCGCCCGGCGGTTCAGGATATGGCCTATGGCTGTCTGCGCCAGTACGGGCGGGCCGATTTCTTGCTCGCCCGCCTACTGGATCGACCCGTCGCTGCGCCGGAGATCGGCGCTCTCCTCAAGGTGGCACTCGCCCGCCTGGAAGCCCGCCCGGCGTCGGCCCACACCGTCGTCGACCAGGCCGTGACGGCGGCGGCCGGTTTGGCCGGCGGCCGTTTGCGAGGGCTGGTCAATGGTGTGCTGCGCAGCTATCTGCGGCGAGCGGAGGAACTTGGCGCCGCGGCAGACAGCGACGAGGTCGCCCGGCTCTGCCACCCCGCCTGGTGGCTCGCGCGCCTGCGGACGGCGCATCCGCAGCATTGGGAGCGCATCGTCGCCGCCGGCAATCGGCCGCCCCCCATGGCCTTGCGGATCAATCGCCGGCGGACGGCCGGGGATGCCTATGGCGCCCTCCTGACGGCGGCGGGAATCGCGTGGCGGGCGCATGGCGACGCGGGACTGATCCTGGAGCGGCCGGTGCCGGTGGAGCGTCTGCCGCATTTCGCCGAGGGCTGGGTGTCGGTGCAGGATCCCGGAGCGCAGCGCGCCGCCTTTCTCCTCGACCCGGCGCCGGGGAGCCGCGTGCTCGACGCCTGCGCGGCGCCGGGGGGCAAGACCGCCCACCTACTCGAACGCGCCGAGCTCGATCTGCTGGCGCTGGACCTCAAGCCCTCCCGCTGTCGCCGTATCGAGGAAAACCTTGCCCGCCTGGGCCTCGCCGCCCGGGTTGCGGCTGCCGACTGCACGCGGCCCGAGCGCTGGTGGGACGGCGTTCCCTTCGACGCCATCCTGGCCGACGTGCCCTGCAGCGCGAGCGGCGTGGTACGCCGCCATCCCGACGCCAAGTGGCTCAGGCGAGACGCCGACGTGGCGAGCTTCGCCGCCACGCAGGCCGGCATCCTTGCCGCCCTGTGGCGGCTCCTGAAACCCGGCGGTAAACTCCTGTACGCCACCTGCTCGGTCTTTCCGGAAGAAAACCGGGGGCAGATGGAAGCCTTCCTTGCCGCCCAGAAAAATGCGCGGCGCCTTGCGGAAGAAGACTGGCTGCCCTGCGACGACCACGATGGCTTCTATTACTGTCTCCTCGAAAAACTGGCTTGAGTCGCTGCGGCTCTTCCTGGTCGTCGCCTGCCTGGGCTGGCTGACGGGGAGCGAGGCGGCGGAAATCGAGGTCAGCGCCCAGGAGCTTCTCGCGGTCGAAGAGGGTTACCAGCTCACCGCGGACTTTGCCTTCGAATTCGGTCCCCGCCTCGAGGAAGCCGTGGCCAAGGGGGTCGTCCTGCATTTCGTCGCCGAGTTCGAAATGACCCGCGGGCGCTGGTACTGGTTCGACGAAAAAGTGGTCAGCCGCAGTCAGACCATTCGTCTTTCCTATCATGCGCTGACGCGGCAATATCGTTTGTCCACGGGCGCTCTGCATCAGTCCGTCGGAACTCTTTCGGAGGCGTTGCGCATGCTTTCCCGCTTGCGCAACTGGCTGGTCGTCGAGCGCGGGGCGGAGGTGATCGAAAAGGGTGCGCTGCGTCCCGGGGAAACCTATACGGCCGCCCTGCGCCTTCGCCTGGACCTCAACCAGTTGCCCAAACCCTTCCAGATCGCCGCCCTGGGAAGTCGGGACTGGACCCTCGCTTCCGACTGGAAGTCCTGGCGAATCAGCTTGCCGCCCCTGCCGCCAGTGGCGCCGCAGGCATCTCCCGCCGCGCCTGCCGCGGCGAGCCCTGCTCCGGCGGCGGAGAGTAGGTGAAGACCAAACGTCTGATCGCGGTCGGCGGTGCCCTGGCGGGAGCCTTCGGCGCCATCGTCTGGTTCCTCCTCCTGGTTTCCACGGCTGCGGACACCGCGCTTTTCACCCGCCACTATCCCCTGCTCATCGTCTTCAACCTCATCCTGGCCCTGGCCATGGTGGGGCTGGTGGGCTGGCAGATCGGCCAGCTCTGGCGCGACCACCGCAGGCAGGTCTTCGGTGCCCGCCTGAAGCTCAGGCTGATGCTCATGTTCGGGGTCGTCGCGGTGCTGCCCGGGGCGCTGGTCTATGGCGTGTCGGTGCAGTTCGTCACCCGTTCCATCGAAAGCTGGTTCGACGTGCGGGTGGAGAAGGCGCTGGAGTCCGGCTTGAATCTGGGACGCACCGCGCTCGACTCTCTGTTGGCCGAGCTTTCCGACAAGGCACGCAACATGGCCCTGGAATTGTCCGACCTGCCCGAATCCGGCCGGCGCTCCGCCCTGCTCAGGCTCCTGGAGCAAAGCGGCGCACATTCGGCGGCGCTCTTTTCGGCCGGGGGGCAATTGCTCGCCAGCGCCAATTCGCAGCTGGGCAGCGGCCTCCTCCCTTCTCTTCCCAGCCAGACCCAGCTCAAGCAGGCGCGCAGCGCCTTTGCCGTCAGTTCAGTCGACCTGGAAGGCGGCCACATGACCCTGAGGGTCCTGGTGCCGGTCGCTGCCCGGGGGGTGTTCGAGGATCGCCGCATCCTGCAACTGGTGCAGCCGGTTCCGCCTGCCCTGGCGCAGAACGCCGAAGCGGTGCAGGCGGTGTATCGCGACTACCAGGAGCTGCAATTGGCGCGGGAAGGCCTGACCCGCATCTACGCGCTGACCCTCACCCTGACCGTGCTGCTGGCCCTCTTCGCGGCCTTCGCGCTCGCCTTTGTCCTCGCCCGGCGACTCTCGGCCCCACTTTCCATTCTCGCGGAAGGCACCCAGGCGGTGGCCCAGGGCGATTTTTCGCCACGGCAGGCGGTATACAGCCGCGACGAGCTGGGTGTGCTCACCCAATCCTTCAGCCGCATGACCCGCCAACTGGACGACGCGCGGCGGGAGGCCGAGCGCCACCGCACGGAACTCGAATCGGCTCGGGGATACCTGGAGTCAATTCTGGCCAATCTCTCTGCCGGGGTCCTGGTCTTCGACCGCCATTTCGCCCTGCGTACCGTGAACGAGGGGGCGCTCAACATCCTCGGCGAGGATTTTGAAGGCCTCGTGGGCGTGCCCCTCGCCGACTGGCCCCGCCAGAGCGCCCTCGCCGAATGCCTGGCCGGGCATTTCGCTTCGGCCGGCGCCGCTGAGTGGCAGGGGCAGCTAGAGCTGGAACGTCCAAACGGCATGCCCCAGGTGCTCCTTCTGCGGGGTTCGGGGCTGCCGGAAACCAGCGGCGGCGGCGAGGTGGTCGTCTTCGACGACGTCACCCGCCTCATCGCGGCGCAGCGCAGCGCCGCGTGGGGCGAGGTGGCGCGCCGCCTCGCCCATGAGATCAAGAATCCCCTCACCCCCATCCAGCTCTCGGCGGAACGTCTCCAGTTGAAGTTGGCCGGCAAGCTCAGCAACGGCGACGCGGACATGCTCAGTCGCGGCACGCAGACCATCATCAATCAGGTGCAGGCGATGAAGCGGATGGTGGACGATTTCCGCGATTACGCCCGCCTGCCGGCGCCGGACGTCGCGCCCCTCGATCTCAACGGGTTGGTGGGGGAGGTGTTGGGCCTTTACGAAACCTCGGGGGCCAGCATCGAGACCGATCTGGCAGTCGGGTTGCCGCCGGTGTTGGGCGACGCCACTCAGTTGCGCCAGATCATCCACAATCTGCTGCGCAATTCGGAGGACGCTCTGGAGGGCAATCCCGCCGGCCGGATCGCGGTGCGCACGGCGCGGCTGGGCGCCTACGCCCGCCTGACGGTGGCCGACAACGGCCCCGGCTTCCCCGCCGAGTTGCTGCCGCGCATCTTCGAACCCTACGTCACGACCAAGGCGCGCGGCACGGGACTAGGTCTGCCGATCGTCAAAAAAATCGTCGATGAGCATCAGGGCCACATCGATATCGGAAATTCACCGGGCGGCGGAGCGTGCATCGACATTCGCCTGCCCATGGCGCGGGAGGAGGAAGGAAAAAATGGCAATTATTCTGGTCGTTGATGACGAGGTGGGCATCCGGGAGTTGCTCTCGGAGATTCTCATCGACGAGGGGTACGACGTGCGGCTCGCCGAGAACGCGGCCGCCGCTCGCCGGGTGCGCGAGGAATTGCGCCCCGATCTTGTCCTGCTCGACATCTGGATGCCCGATACGGACGGCATCTCCCTCCTCAAGGAATGGCATGCCGGCGGCCAGTTGAGCATGCCGGTGGTGATGATGTCGGGGCACGGCACCATCGATACGGCCGTCGAGGCAACCCGCTTTGGTTCCTTCGATTTTCTGGAAAAGCCCATTGCCCTGCAGAAGCTGCTGTCCACCGTGCAGAAGGCGCTCAAGCACGCCACGCCGCCGCCGCGCCCGCATCTGACCCTGGAAGCCTTTGCGCGCACCGGGTTCATGAAGGAATTCAAGCGGCGGCTCGAGCAAGCGGCGGGCAAAGCCTCGGTCATTCTGCTGAAGGGCGCCACCGGGGGCATGGCGGAGATCTGTGCCCGTACCCTGCAACCGCCGCGGGCACCCTGGCTCGATCTCTCCGTGCAGACCAGCGCCATTTCCCAGGAGGCCCTTGAAAAGGCGGGGGGCGGGGTGGTCTTCGTTCCCGATCTGGGCGGCCTGGGCAAACTGCAACAGATGAATCTGAGCTTCACCCTGGACCGTCTGGAGAAACTCAACCTGCTTCTCGTCGCCGCCTGCAGCCGCTCCCCCGCTACCCTCGTCGAGGCCGGCTGGGACAGCAAGCTGATCGGCCGTCTGGGCGAAATCTGGGTGGCCATGCCCAGCCTGGCCGGTCATGCCGACGATGTCCCGGAGATCGCCGGCCTGCTCCTGACGCATTTCGTCGAGCGGGGCGAGGTGCCCTCCCGGCGACTCGCCAGCAGCGCCCTCAACGCCCTGCGGACCCAGCCCTGGAAAGGGGCGGGGGACGGCGGCTGGTCGGAGCTCTACACCCTGGTACGCAACCTGGCCCTGACCACCCTGGAAGAGGATATCGTCGCCGACGACGTCGCCCGGCTGTGCCCCCGGGACGAGGAGGTGGGGGGGGTCAACGCTTCGCTGCTGCCCTTGCTCGAACAGCCCTTGCGGGAGGCCCGCGATGAGTTCGAGAAGATCTATTTCGAGCACCATCTGCGTCTGGAAGGCGGCAACATGACCAAGCTTGCCGAGAAGTCCGGCCTCGAACGGACCCACCTCTACCGCAAATTGAAGCAGCTCGGCGTCAGCCTCGGCCGCAAGGCGGAAGAATAGGGAAGGCGGGGGCAAGCATGCGCATCATCATCCTGGGTGCCGGGCAGGTCGGCGCGAGCGTCGCCGAGGGCCTGGTCTCGGAGGAAAACGACATCACGGTGGTCGATACCGACGCCGCGCGCCTGCATTTCCTGCAGGACCGCCTCGATCTGCGCACCGTCTGCGGCAGTGCCGCGCTGCCTTCGGTCTTGCGGGAGGCCGGGGCGGAGGACGCCGACCTGCTCATCGCCGTGACCCAGAATGATCCCACCAATCTGGTCGCCTGCAAGCTCGCCCAGAGCGTCTTCAACGTGCCGACCCGCATCGCGCGGCTGCGCTCGCGGGACTTTCTCGAAGATGGCTCCCTGCTTTCGCCGGACAACTTCGCGGTGGATTTCGCCATCTGCCCGGAGCAGATCATCACCGACTACATCCGACGGCTGATCGAGTTTCCCGAGGCGCTGCAGGTACTCGAATTCGCCCGCGGCCGGGTCAGCCTGGTCGCCGTCCGGGCCTACGAGGGGGGCCTTCTGGTGGGTAGTCCGGTGCGAGAGATGAGGAATCATCTGCCGGTGGAAACCGACGCCCGCCTGGCCGCCATCTTTCGTCGCGACCAGGCCGTCATTCCGGAGGGCGGCACGGTCATCGAGGCCGGCGACGAGGTCTTCTTGCTCGCCGCCACCGAGCACATCCGCCCCGTGATGCGGGAATTGCGTCGGATGATGAATCCGGTGGCCCGCATCATGGTCGCCGGCGGCGGCAACGTCGGTCTGCGACTTGCCCAGCGGCTGCAGGATCGTTACGAGATCAAGCTCCTGGAAGGCAATCCCCAGCGCGCGGAGGCCATAGCCGCCCAGCTGGAGAACACGCTGGTCCTGCAGGGCGACGCCACCGACGAGGAGTTGCTCGAGCAGGAAAACATCGCCGAAATGGATCTCTTCCTCGCCCTGACCAACGACGATGAAGACAACATCATGGCGGGAAGTCTCGCCAAGCGCCTGGGCTGCAAGCGGGTGGTGGCCCTCGTCAATCGCCGTGCCTATGCCGAGATGATCGAGGGCGGTCCCATCGACATCGGCATTTCTCCGGCGCAGGTTTCCATCGGCACACTGCTCGCCCACGTGCGTCAGGGCGGCGTCGCCGAGGTGCACTCACTGCGCCGCGGAGCCGCCGAGGCGCTGGAACTCGTCGCCCGCGGCGACGCCCAGACCTCGCGGGTGGTCGGTCGCCGCATCGACGAGATCGAGTGGCCGCGGGGTGTCACGGTTGCGGCCCTGGTGCGCAACTTCGACCAGCCGGTGATCGTCGGGCGCACTGACGACTGGACCGCTATCACCCGCTACGGCGAAGTGGAGATCGCCCATCACGACACCGTGATCCGCCCCGACGATCATGTAATCGTTTTCTGTACCCGCAAGGATCTGGTCCGCAAGGTCGAAAAGCTCTTCCATGTCGGTTTCCATTTCTTCTGACCGGCCATGAGTCGCTACGCGCCGGTCTATAAGGCCCTGGGCATGATCGTCATGCTCTTTGGCCTCACCATGCTGCTTCCCCTCGGCCTTTCCTACGCCGCGGCGGACGGCGCCCAGTCCGCCTACGATGAATCCTTCGCCCTCACCATGCTGTGCGGCGCCCTGCTGTGGCATCGCCACCGCGGGGTCAAGCGGGAGCTCGCAGTGCGCGACGGCTTTCTCATGGTGGTTCTGGTGTGGACCGTGCTGCCGGCCTTTGCCGCGATTCCCTTCATGATCCAGCTGGGGGCCAGCTTCACCGACGCCTATTTCGAATCGGTGTCCGGACTCACGACCACCGGATCCACGGTCTTTTCCGGCTTGGACACCCTGCCCATGTCGATCAATCTGTGGCGGCATCAGCTCGTCTGGGTGGGGGGCATGGGGCTCATCGTGCTGGCTGTGGCGATTCTCCCGCTGCTCGGTATCGGCGGACGCCAGATGTTCAAGGCAGAGACTCCGGGGCCCATGAAGGACGCCAAGATGACGCCCCGCATCGCCGAGACGGCCAAGGGCCTGTGGCTCGTCTATCTGGGGATTTCGGCGGCCTGCGTCGTGGGTTACCGCTGGGCGGGAATGAGCTGGTTCGACGCTGTCTGCCATGCCTTTTCGACCATGGGGCTGGGGGGGTTTTCAACCCACGACGCCAGCTTCGGGCATTTCGATTCACCGGCCATCGAGGCCGTGGCGATCTTTTTCATGCTCCTGGCTGGCATCAATTTCGCCACCCATTTCGTGGCCGTCAGCAACCGCTCACCTCGCGCCTACCTGAGCGACCCGGAGGCGCCCTGGTACCTCGGGGTCGTAGGACTGAGCATCCTGGTGATCGCCTTCTACATCTGGAAGGGCGGCGCCTATGCCGACCTCGGGACTGCCCTGCGCCACGCCGCGTTCAACGTCATTTCGATCGCCACCACCACCGGCTACGCCAGCGTGGATTTCGCCCTCTGGCCAATGTTCGCACCGCTCTGGATGCTCTTTCTCTCCAGCTTCGCGACCAGTGCGGGATCCACTGGTGGCGGCATCAAGATGATCCGCGCCATCCTGCTCTACAAACAGGTGTATCGCGAACTTCTGCGCGCCATGCATCCGGCGGCTGTCTATAACGTGCGCATCGGCACCCAGGTCGCCCCGCAGCCCATCCTCTTCGCCGTGCTGGCCTTCGGTTTCATGTACATGGTGAGCGTGGTGACTATGACCTTGATGCTCGCGTTCACGGGCCTGGACATCATCACCGCCTTCACGGCCGTTGTCGCCAGCGTCAATAACACCGGCCCCGGGCTGGGCCAGGTAGGTCCGTCCACCACCTACGCCATCCTCGATGACTTCCAGACCTGGGTGTGCACCTTCGCGATGCTTCTCGGCCGACTGGAGATATTCACCCTGTTGGTAGTCTTTACGCCGGCATTCTGGCGCAAGTGACCGAGGGCAGGGATTGGCGGATAATTCGCGTCTTTCCTCATCGGCGAGGCCCACGTGACCCGACCCCGCAACGACAATTTCCTGCGCGCGCTCCTGAAGGAGCCCACCGATCGCACCCCCCTCTGGCTCATGCGACAGGCGGGGCGTTACCTGCCGGAGTACTGCGAAACGCGTAAACGCGCGGGGAACTTCCTGAACCTTTGCAAGACGCCTTCCCTGGCATGCGAGGTCACCCTGCAACCCCTGGCGCGCTACGACCTCGATGCCGCCATTCTTTTCTCCGACATTCTCACCATCCCCGACGCCATGGGTCTCGGACTCTATTTCGAGGAAGGCGAGGGCCCCAAGTTCGAGCGCCCGCTACGCGAGGAATGGGCGATCAACGACCTCTCCGTTCCCGACCCCAACGACCATCTGCGCTACGTGATGGACGCGGTGAGCGAAATCCGCCGCGCCTTGGACAACAGCGTTCCGCTGATCGGTTTTTCCGGCAGCCCCTACACGCTGGCCTGCTATATGGTCGAGGGGGGCGGTTCCAGCGATTTCCGCCGCATCAAGAGCATGCTCTATGACCGTCCGGACCTCCTGCATCGCATCCTCGCGGTCACCGCCGACACGGTGACCTCCTACCTCAATGCCCAGATCGACTCCGGCGCCCAGGCAGTGATGATTTTCGACACCTGGGGCGGCTCCCTCTCGGCAGCTGCGTATCGGGAATTTTCGCTGGCCTACATGGCGCGCATCGTCGGCGGTTTGAAGCGGGAAAAGGATGGGGAGCGTGTTCCCAGCATTGTCTTCACCAAAAACGGCGGTCTCTGGCTGGAAGCCATCGCCGACATCGGTTGCGACGCACTCGGCCTCGACTGGACCGTCGATATCGGCGAAGCGCGGCGGCGCGTCGGTCACCGGGTCGCGTTGCAGGGCAATCTTGACCCCAACGTCCTGTTTGCGTCGCCCGCCGTGGTCGCCGCCGAAGCCGTGCGGGTGCTCGACAGCTTCGGCCCGGGCGATACCGGCCACGTGTTCAACCTTGGCCACGGAATCTCCCAATTCACGCCGCCCGAAAGCGTTACCGCCCTGGTCGAAGCCGTGCATGGCTATCGGCGAATAGGCGGAAAGTCATAACTGTCTTCCGGTGGGTGTCCAACTTATGCACAGTCCGGGGGCGCCCGCCGAAATATTTCAGTCTTTTGTGGTTGACAGGGCTTATAAATCATAAACATTTGATTTATAAGAATTTGTTATCCGCCAAATTTTTCGGCAAAGTGACAAAAATCCTTCTGGCTTGGCGAGTTAGCGCATTCATCCCTGAGCAATCCACAAAGTTATCCACAGTTTTTGGGGACAAATTAAAAAACCCAGAAAACTTAGTGAGTTGGGGTGGTTTCCCAGAATTGACACGAAGTTGGCCGACGCCGGGGAGCCGCTGCCAGTGAGCATCTTGCGGGTCGCCCTCGATCTGCCGCTCCATCGCCTGTTCGATTACCGCTGGCCGGCGGCCGCGCCGACGGACATCGGGTGCCGGGTGCGGGTTCCCTTCGGCCGCGGAGAGCGCATCGGCGTCGTCATGGCGGTGGGGCACGACAGCGAATGGCCGGTCGAGCAGATCAAGCCGGCGCTCGCCATCCTGCGGGACCTGCCTCCCCTGCCAGCCGAATTCCTCAAGCTCTGCGAATTCGCCGCCGCCTACTACCAGGCGCCCATCGGCGAAGCACTGCTGCAATCCCTGCCGGCCGGACTCAAGCGATTGCAACCCGCGGAGCGGCGCGCCGGGCGAACGGCAAAAGCGCAGACGGCGCTTCTCGCACCCACCCTCACGGGAGAGCAGCAAGTCGCCATCGGCGCCGTCGCCGAGGCCACGGGTTTCGCCCCAGTCTTGCTGCACGGCGTCACGGGCAGCGGCAAGACCGAGGTCTACCTGCAACTGGTGGCGCGAACCCTGGCGGCTGGCGGGCAAGCCCTCATCCTGGTGCCGGAAATCAATCTCACGCCGCAGCTGGAAGCTCGCGTGCGCAGCCGCTTTCCTGAAGTCATCGTGGTCGCCCTGCACAGCGAATTGGCCGAGGCGGCGCGCGAGCGAAACTGGCGTGCCGCTTTCAGCGGCGAGGCCCGTATCGTTCTTGGTACCCGCCTGGCCGTCTTCACCCCCATGCCCGACCTCGCCCTGGTCATCGTGGACGAGGAACACGACGCCTCCTTCAAGCAGCAGGACGGCATGCGCTATTCCGCCCGCGACGTGGCCGTCTTCCGCGCCAGCCAGCGGGGCATTCCCATCGTGCTGGGTAGCGCCACCCCCTCGCTGGAATCCTGGGGGAACGCCGGCAGCGGCCGCTACCGCCTGCTCCGCCTGCAGCAGCGGGCCAGTGTCGGCGCCGCTTTGCCGGCCATAGGGTTCATCGATATTCGCCGTGCCGCCACCCGGGAGGGGGTCGCCGAACCCGTGCTGGTCGCCATCCGCGAGCGCCTTGCCCGCGGCGAGCAGAGTCTGGTTTTCCTCAACCGCCGCGGCTACGCCCCGGTGCTGGCCTGCCCGCCCTGCGGCTGGGTTTCCCGCTGCAAACGTTGCGCCGCCAATTTGGTCCTGCATCTGGCGGACAAGCGTCTGCGCTGCCATCACTGCGGCTTCGAGGCCCCGGTGCCCAAGCGCTGCCCCACCTGCGGCAATCAGGACATCCATCCCTACGGGCGCGGAACCCAGCGCCTGGAAGCCTGGCTGCAGACCGAATTTCCCGACGCCCGCATCCTTCGCGTCGATCGCGATACCGTGAAAAGCCGCAAGCAGTGGGAGGCGGTGCTGGAATGCATCCACGGCGGAGAGGCCGACATCCTGGTCGGCACCCAGATGCTGGCCAAGGGCCACGACTTCCCCAAGCTGACCCTGGTGGCGGTCCTCGGCGCTGACGCCGCCCTTTTCGCCGCCGACTGGCGGGCGCCGGAACGCCTCTTCGCCCAGCTCATGCAGGTGGCCGGCCGGGCCGGGCGGGCCGACTTGAAGGGCGAAGTGCTGATCCAGACCCAGTACCCCGATCACCCCCTGTTCACCGCCCTGGCCCGCCACGACTACCCGGGCTTCGCCACCACGCTGCTCAAGGAACGGGAACAAGCCGGCTTCCCGCCCTACGCCTTCCAGGCCATGCTGCGCGCCGAGGCCCCCCACATGGCCGACGCCATCGCCTTCCTCGCCACCGCCCGGGCCCTGCCGGAGGCCGCACAGGAAGGCATCGTCCTCTACGACCCGGTGCCCATGCACATGGCACGCCTCGCCAACCTGGAGCGCGCCCAGCTTCTGGTGGAATCGCCCTCCCGCCGCGCCCTGCAAGCCTTCCTGCCGGTCTGGCGGGAGGCGGTGGGGGGGATCAAGGCGCCGTCAAAGTTGCGCTGGCACCTGGAAGTCGATCCGCTGGAGTGTTGAGGCGGTTGGCCGGCCGGCATGGAAATGGCGGCTTCCGAATCTGAGCTGTAACAAAAAAGGCCCGTCGTGGGCGACGGGCCTTTTTCAGGGAAGCAGGAGGCCTGTTATCAGGCAGCGTCCCGCCGCCGACGTGCGAGCGCAAGGCCGCCCAGCGCGAGACCCAGGATAGAAAGGATTCCCGGTTCCGGCACGTTGTTACCCGTACTGGCAATCGATTGAACTCCCCTGTAAGCGGTGAACTGACCTTGAGCGAAGGCGTTGTCGTCGTACCCGATGCTTTCCGCATTCTGGATGAAGCAACCGCTGTTCGAACCCGCGACGCACCACCAATCACCGCTGGCGGTGTAGGTGTAAAAGATATCGCCTCCCCCAAAATCGAAGAGCAGATCAGTCGCAGTCGCGCTCAGGCCGGACCCGATGGCAAGCCCAAACCCGCCAAGAACGCTCGACGTCGCCACGCCACCGTTGACGTTGGCGGCTTGAATCGTAACGGACCAATTGACGAAATTCCCCGCGCTCAATGCTCCCAGGGTGCCGTCGGTTTCAAAGAAACCTGAAACCGTTCCGCTGCCAACGGCGCGATCCAGGTTGTAGATGATGTTGGCCTGAGCTACGGTGGCCAGCGAAGTACCCAGGGCCAGCGCCCCGACTGCGAGGCCTTTGCGAAGAATGTCCATTTTCACGATGTGCTCCATTGGTGGGTTTGCGAAGGTGCAAAAGATTCGAGGTGAGCGGCATGTCACGAGATTGGCCTTGCAAGTTTCACGCCATGTTGCATATGTCCATGATTCCTAGTGGAATTCGTTTACTAACAAGGCGCTTATGCGGAATGCCTGTAAGAAATATCGACAGCCAGCCCCGCGCCCGTGGAGTCGAGGGGCTCCCGCAAGGAACGGGTGCCGTCAAAGGCCGCTGTGAGCCCGCAGCCAGTGGATCCGATCGGTGATCTTCTTGCGCCAACCAGCGGCGATCCCCGCGACCCTCACGATCCGCGCCAACGCGTCCAGGGGCGGGCGATGTTCGCGGCAGGCGGTGAGGGCCTCTGCCAAGGTGGGCGCGGTCGGATCTCGCTCCACCCGGTGCAGGGCGTCGCTGTCCCGCACCCAGCCCGGGGTCAGCACACGGGCGTACCAGCCGCAGATGCCCTCGGCGGCGATGAAGGCGGCCAGGCCTTCCACGCCGAAGCGGGCATCGATCTTCCAGCACGGGCTGCGGGGCTGAGTGAGCTGAAGGCGGGTTTCGCCGAGGGCGAAGATGTCGCCTGGGCAGACTTCGCTTTCGGTGAAGCCCGCCGCCGACAGATTCTCCCCCATGCTGCCGGGCAGAAGCCGTGTTGCGGCCTCCGGAAAGCGCTGGGCAAGGCGCGCGTAATGCTCGCGGGGAAATAAATGCACCGCCTTTTCCGGCCCGCCATGGACGCTGCGGTCGGCCTGCTCGTCGCCGGCGAAGCCCTCCGCGCCGAGGGCGATGGGAAGTGTCACGGTGGTCTTGAGAAAGGCCGTGGGTCGCCCGCTACCGGGCAGCGGAGCGACGCGCCCCGTGTACAGCGTGAGCGCAGGGAAATTCAAGACCGATTCCACAGCCAGGCCGCGCCGCGCACGCCCGAGGAATCTCCGTGGCAGGGCGGCAGCAGGCGGGTACGAATGCTGTCGGAGAAGATGTGCCTTCCCCAACGCCGTGGCACCTCCTCATAGAGCGCCGTGATTCCCGACAGGCCGCCCCCCAACACGATGGCCTCGGGATCGAAGAGGTTGATCACGCTGGCCAGTGCGCGCGCCAGGCGCTCGCTGTAGCGATCCAGGGTTGCGCGAGCCGCGGCGTCGCCCTGCCCGGCGGCAGCGACGATGGCAGCGGCGTCGGGTGCGTGGGCGCTGGCGGTCGGATGATCGGCGGTCAGCGCCGGGCCGCTCAGGTAGGTTTCGATGCAGCCGCAGCGCCCGCAGTAGCAGGGGCGGGGCGGCGCGTCCTCGGGCCCCGGGGCGGGGAGGGGATTGTGCCCCCACTCGCCGGCAATGGCGTTGGCGCCGACCAGAAGTCGTCTGCGGACCACCAGGCCGCCGCCGACTCCGGTGCCGAGGATGACGCCGAACACCGTCTCGGCGCCCCTGGCCGCACCGTCGGTGGCTTCCGAAAGGGCAAAACAGTTGGCGTCGTTGGCCAGGCGGACTTCTCGCTGCAGCAGGGCTTGCAGATCCCGACGAAGGGGCTGGCCATTGAGCCAGGTGGAATTGGCATTGCGGATGCGCCCGTCGCGGGGAGATTCAGATCCCGGGATGCCGACTCCGACGCTTCCCCGCTGACCCAACTCGGCCTCGGCGTCCTCCACCAGGCGGGCAATGGCCGCGACGGTGGCGCGGTAGTCGCCCCTCGGCGTCTCTTGCCGCCGCCGCAGGAGCAATCGTCCCCGCGGACCGAGCGCGGCCACCTCGATTTTCGTACCGCCAAGGTCGATTCCCAGGCGCAGGGGCGGGCGGGCGCTGCTCACCCTTGCTGCCTAGACGCGCACGGCGACACCCTTCACGTTGCCGTGCGTGGTGGTGAAGGTGCGCAGCACGCTGCCTCCGGCTTCCAGCAGCAGGGTGAAGAGATTGCGTTCGGAATAAAGGCAAACGGGCCGGCAAAGTTCGTATTTCGTCGCCATTGGCTGGGCGAGGGCGCAGAAACGCTCGCCCAGAGGGGTCTCGGCGCCGGGATATCCGTCCCCCAGCTCGGAGTGCAGTCCCAGAATCGAGACGTAGAGCTTGCCGCCGATCTTGAGCCGCAGCAGAAGCTGATGCACAAGGCGGCGCGCCGTTTCGTAGGGAACGCCGCACAGGCCGCGGCGAACGACGATGAGGTCGTAGGGCTCGCCGGCGAGATCGTCATCGAATTGGGCGAAGCTGAAGGGCGCGAAGGCAACATCACCCGCGAAGCCTGCCTGGGCCAGGGCGCCGCGAAAGCGCTCCTCCTCTTCCGGCGCGTCGCCGACGGTGACCTGGCAGCCGAGCTTGGCGAGCGCGATGGCGAGATCGGCCGCCGCGGTGGGTACGACCAGCGCGGATATGCCATTGTCGAAACGACGCCGCCTGATCACTTCCTCAAGGGCGAGGCGATCGAGTTCGTCGGAAGCAGTCGCCAATGGATTGGCTGTAGTATGAGCGGTATTCATAGGTCTCCCCCGTCTGCATTTTCGACCATATCAGGGGAATATTTCAATCGGTGTTTTTATGCTTGTTAAATTCATATCCAGCGAAACGGGCGAATTGCTGATGTTCGCCGATGTCGCCCGTCAGCTCCTTGGCGCCCTGGGCAAGCGCTGCCTCGCGCAGGGAAGCTTCACGGCGGACGAAATGGCCGCTGCGGCGCAAACACTGCGGCGGGCGGTGGAGCGGGGAGGAGCAGCCGCCCATTCGGACTCCGACGAGGACGGTGAGGCGCCAGTTTCCCTGGGAAACCGAGCCTGGCCGTTCATCGACATGCTGGAGCGGACCGCCAAGGGCGGAGCGCGGGCGAATATCGTCTGGGAAGCGCCGGGCGATTTCTCCGCCTGAAGCGGCGCGCGAGAGTGAGCCTGGGGGCGCATGCCCCTCAGAACAGCTCGATGTCGTCGCCCTTCTGCTTCATGTCCGCCATGTACCGGCTTACCGCTTCATGCACGGGGACGCCGTGCATCACCGCGTCGAACATGGCGACTTCCTCGACCATGGTGTACTTGGACTTGATCTGGTTCTGCAGGGCGACCCACTCGTTGGGGTTGTAGAGCTTGGCCTGGTCGGAAACCAGGTTGCTGAGGGAACCCAGGCTGTGGCCGACATGGACCAAGCGCTGCGCCAGCTTGTCGTAAAACTGAAAAGCGATCACCGCCTGATGCACCATCCCCGAGACGTGTTCCGACTTGCCGGTGAGTTCCGATTTGGCCGCAGCGATATCGGGGTGGTCTGGCAAGCTTCGGACGGTTTCGGACAGCTTGCTCATACAGTCCGCCATCGAAGTGAACGCCTTGGTGAGCACGTCTACCGAGGAGTTGCTCTCGGTCATCGCCGCCTCGATCTGTACGGCGGAAAGTTCTAGCATCAGCACGGTTTCGCGAACCTGACTCCAGTTCAAATCCGGTGCGCGGGCTGAACTGCCGCGCGGAATAGTCGTTTCGTCAGCCATCTTGTAGTCCCCGTCTCCTCCGTTCTGGCTGGGGACTATACCGTAATTTCCGACCGGCCATCCAGGCGGCGGGCGGCCTGGAGCCAGATGGGTTCCGCCTCCAGGGCAAGTTCAAAGGCCTGCCGTACGGCGGCCTGAACCGCCGTGGCCAGGGTTCTGACGTCGTCCCCGGTGGCGCCTCCCCGGTTGACCAGGATCAGGGCCTGTTTTTCGTACATGCCCACCGGGCCGAGGAAGCGGCCCTTCCAACCGGCCTGTTCGATCAGCCAGCCCGCCGCCAGCTTGACGCGACCGTCCGGCTGGGGGTAGCAGGGTAGGGTGGGATATGCCGTCCGGAGGCGGGCGGCAAACTCCCCGCTGACCACAGGATTCTGGAAGAAGCTGCCGGCGTTCGGGAGTACGGCCGGGTCAGGCAGTTTGCGCTGGCGGATGGCGATGACCGCCGCCGCGACGTCCCGCGGGCGCGGAGCGCTGATCTCGCGGGCCGCCAGCTCGCTGGCGACATCGGAATAGCGGATATTGGGCTCCCACGCCTTGGGCAGACGAAAAACCACGGCGGTGATGGCGAAGCGGCCGCCGAGATGCCAGCTTTCCTGCTTGAAAATACTGTCCCGATAGCCAAAACGGCAATCGTCGCGGCCGAAGGCCACCAGGCAGCCGGTGGCGAAATCGTAGGCGGTGAGGCTGTGAAAGCGCTCCGCCACCTCCAGGCCGTAGGCGCCTATGTTCTGGATGGGCGCCGCACCGACGGTACCCGGGATCAGCGAGAGGTTTTCCAGCCCCGGCCAACCTTGCTCCAGGGTCCATTGCACGAAATCGTGCCAGTTCTCGCCGGCCCCTGCCTCCACGTACCGGGCCCCGGCGTCCTCCTTGAGCAGGCGTCGCCCGAGGATGCCCATGTGCAGCACAAGACCGTCGTAGTCGCCGCTCAGCACGAGGTTGCTGCCGCCGCCCAGTATGAAACGGGGGCTCTCCTGGAGCGCGGGATCGTGCAAGTCTCCGACTTGTTCGATGCGTGCGTAGCGGGCCGCTCGACCCGGCAGGGCGAGGGTGTTGTGGGGGGCGAGGTCGACGCGGATACGAATATCGGACATGCCGTGATTCTCGTCGATTTTCGTGGGCTCGCGCATCCCGTGAGGAACCGGCGCTACCATTTCACCGAGAAGCGCGGTCAGTGCGTCGGAGTCGATTTTTCCAGGGCACTTCCAGGCATCGTGCGACACATCGAGGTTTCTCCCCATGGACATCCTGAGTCAATACAAAAGTGCGTCGCAACGTGCCCGGGTATTCAGCGAAGACTGGGTGGCAAAAAACTTTAGATGCCCACAATGTTCCGACAGCTTGTGGCGCACTCCGAACAACACCCAGGCTATGGACTTTCTGTGCGGGACTTGCGCTCAGGGATTCGAACTGAAGAGCAAAAAGGGGGCGTTTGGGCCTACGGTTCCCGATGGCGCCTATGTGCCCATGCTCACGAGAATACGTTCCGGACAGGGCGCCAATTTGATTCTGCTCAGCTACACCGATGACTACCGGATCAGGAGCGTGCTGGAGATTCCCAGTCGGTTCCTGATCGAAGAGATCATCGCTCCCAGAAAGCCGTTGGGAAGCCACTGCCGGCGAGCCGGTTGGCAGGGCTGCAACATCAAGGTCGGCCTGCTGCCGTCGGCAGGGAGAATCGACTGTGTCCATGATTTCTTGCCCATTCCCCAGGACGAAATAGGCAGGCGATGGAAGGAGACGGCATTCCTTGACGGTGAGGACTCGGCGTCACGAAGCTGGCTGGCTGTCACCATGGGCATGGTGGCAAGATTCAATGCGGAAGCGTTCTCCCTGACCGACTTGTACCGGTATGAAGATGAGCTGGCCCGACTCTTTCCCAACAACCGAAACATCCGGGCCAAAATTCGGCAGCAGCTTCAGACGCTCAAGGAGCGCGGTTGGCTGATCTTTCTCGGGAAGGGCCGGTACGTGGCGAAACCTAGTAGCCTGCCCCCCAGATAACGAAACATGAAAACTCGTCTTTGCCCCGCTGGCGTTGTTGCTCATCCTCGCAATAGCTTCGGCTATTGCTGCCGGGTCTGCCAACTGCGGCGCC